>Ga0208182_1000011_pt1 | contig 227557 bp, 176 predicted proteins | sample MalvireepMed_906_FD_184248 | JGI IMG/M metagenome (GOLD analysis project Ga0208182, IMG submission 184248) | Marine viral communities from the Global Malaspina Expedition - Malaspina viral metaG DeepMed_906 (SPAdes) (version 2) | ecosystem: Environmental > Aquatic > Marine > Oceanic | place...
TTGTCGGAGTTCCAAGCAGTTAAATAAATGACAAACTAAGCATGTAGTACCAAAGGTAGACATTTTCTGGACGCGGGTTCAAATCCCGCCAGCTCCACCACTTTAAAACCGCTACAGCCCCACTACGAAGCGGGTTGTAGCGGAATCCCCCACTAACACCCCACTAGCAATCAACAACAAAGTACACTTGTTCTGCACGCACTGTATTTAAAGGGTTTCAGGCTTTTTTTGAAGTTTTGGTTTTTATTTAAATTTAGATGTAAATACACAAATACTACACGTAGATTTTTCCGATTCTTCGCTTAGGCTAGCGATGGTACTTTTACTCTACGTGTAGTTTTTGTGTGAACAATTAAGGCTGTGCAAGTTAATGGGTTTAGTCTGTTAGGAGATAAAGCAGACCGTCATGAAATGAATCATCGAAGTCCGCTGTAGACAATGAGCGGACATACAGATTATCGAACCTGAAGCAACTGTGTGCTAAAAACAGTAATCGTATAGCTTTTACTAAAATGGCTACACATACGTAACATTGTTGTTCCAGGCATAAATGCCTATTCCAAAACAGACTATGTAGGACATACTTGCTAATATGACCGCTCTATTGTTCATCAAATAATTTCACATGCAGAAAAGTATTAACTGGCCATCAAGAATAAACAAATATCCTAAAACGCTGGAACGGTTTCGAGCCACTTGTATATTCTTTGACGTTAAATTCCCCCCCTTCTTAGCAGGGAACATAAATAGTAAGACATGGGTGAGTTGGGGGGCTTTAACTGCGCTAGCGAGTATTCCTGAAATATTTACGATAGAGATCGAAACTCTTGGGTACTATGAAGCTTGGGAAAAATCCCCTGAACGGTTGTTCTTAAAACAGCATTGGCTTCTCGCTACATTAAAAGAGCTAAGAAACTATGAAACCCATTTTGGGTTCGTGGAAAGAAGAAATGTTAATGAAATGCAAGGAGAATCTATTGATTCTACGTTAAACCATAAATCCCTCTTTTTTAGAAAAGTTTGTTTTAGCGATATATCTCAACTCAACAATGTTAAGAACGGAAAATCTTATATGAATCAAGGGGGACTCGCTAAATTCAATGAGATCGTTGAGAAAAACACTGTAGAAGATATCGTAGATATGGCGTTAGACATATTATCAGAACAAATTTGTATCTTTTCTAGCAAAATAAATATTCATGATTAATTTATTTTCGATAGATAAATGTTTCTAAGTCTGTAACAGTCTCAGGGGCTTTGCTTAGCTTTGTTATTGCTATTTTTTAATGTACTTAAATTCTGTTTTTCCTGACGACAACCAATGTTCAAGGTCCTGCTTAGTGTGATCTAGCATTTCTACTTTATTGGCAAGAACTTTGCTAAGAGCTTTTAAATACTCAATACCCGACTTAACTACATGAGTTAAAAAAATAAGGAAGCGTTTTCGATCGGGTGAGTATATAAAGTCTGTTTCGGACTCAAAAAGCCTATGACTTCCATCTGGTTTTACATATGTGTTTATAGCTGTCTCTAAAACCCAGAGGTTGTACATAAACATAACTTCCGGTTCGTCCGTGCCTTTGAGTATGTAGCGCATTTCCGGCCTCCACCCAATAGCTTTTTCCAGAAGTTCAGGATTTATATGACCAATAAATTTATTTCTTAAATACTTAGCAAACTCGAACTCTTTAGATGCCTCTGCATATATGGTAGATAAATTCCTGCGCTCCGCATAGATCGAGCGCACGGTTAATTCAAAGTCTACTAGGTTCGCGATCGTAACAAAGGCATGCTTAAACAAGATGATACTGGACATATCTTTGAAACCAGAATCTTCAAACTGCTTATCTATTTCGACCAGATCCGCTTTCAATAGCTTAGATTTAATGAATTTTTCCATATCTCTCACGGGCCATAACAGCTTATTAGTGAAATTTCATTTTAACATGCATAATCTCTTAAAAAACATTTTCTGTGTTTTCATATGAAAGAATAGGAAATGCCCGCTTTACGCTACATTTAGGACGGATTAACGCGTAGAGTAACAATGTCAAAACCGAAAAAAACCGCAGTGGGCCGTAAAGCTCTAATCAATCATCATGATTCGCTCTACTGATTATAAATAAAGAGCCTACGACCAATATCACCATGGGTAGTAAAAACCACAATTCCTGCATCATGAACTCCTCGTTTAAAACATTTCTTAGGATCACTTAAATCTTACCCAAAAGTAGAAAAAGCAAAGCAAATGACTGCCTCTTTAATACACGGACTGTCTAAAAAAATCGTAATAACGCTCGTGACACCAGTTCACGTCCATCTTTTTTACACGATGGATTATCGTAATATTTTTTCATGCCCCACAAAACTTTATTTATTAATAGTATATTAATCAGTGCGAAAGTCGGATTAATAGTTGTGAAAAATAAAGTAATGCAAACCCCACTGAGAGTGCCCAAACACAAACAAATGATTTGGTGAGCATCTAACTCACTCATAACAAATTCCTACTTTCATTCTATGTTCCTTTGATTGTTTACCGTCACTAGAAAATTTAATGAAATTGTGATAATTTTCAAATTCTTTACTGCGAAGCTCAGCAGAAAGAATTTGCACAACTAGCGAGCTAAAACCTACTGAAGCGGCTTTATCTTTTTGAGTGATAGAAAAGGGCTGCAAAGCAGCCCTAAAGTAATTCAACCTGCTTAGTCCAGTCGTCAATTGCCTCGGCTGAAAAGTAGCGAACTTTCGTTACACCGAAAACATTCTCAAACTCTGCATCATCAACTTTATCTGAATTTATAAAATCGACGATTTGAAGCTCGAATAATAAGAACAATAAACATCGCTCAGATGGCTCGAAATATTTCTTCCTGAACTCTTCTGGAAGCTGATTTGAGAGACCGTCTGAAATAACAAACCCATTGGTAACAAATTGCTCGTTCTTATGTTCGTACACATAATCCAATGTATCTGAATTGAAATACCAACATAAACGAAATTTGTCAGGCCAAGCGGTTCTTGTTGCTCTTTTGAACTGATGAATAAACGTAATTTGCAGATCTTGCGTCTTAGTCTTCTTTGTCATAGTTATGTCCTGTTTGGTAAACCTCAAGATTAACTAGTTACGAAGTGGGAAAATTTTGACAGTTGAGAAGACAGCACCAATCTAGTGAAGGAAAATTAGTAACGAATTAATATATCGGAAAGCTTATAATCATACTTTATAAAGTAACAATTATGAGACAGTTTTGAGACGCTCAATTCGCGAGAAGTCAATGAGTGGAATAAGATATGAAGATAAGAGAGCATCGTCGTTGTGAGTTGGTTGAAACTTCGCAACCTGCCCCCACTCTCAATAAATAGCTAAAGCAAAATACACAAAATCTACACACACTTCTTTATAAGCCTTTAAATTGGTGACTTGGACGCGGGTTCAAATCCCGCCAGCTCCACCAATTTCAAATACTAAGACGTCCTAGGACGTCTTTTTTTATGCCTCAAGCATGAAGCGTTCAACGCGATAAATTCGACGCTCAAACTATGGCTCATCCTCCAGAGTACTTTCAGTATTATCAAAATAAGCTATCTGAAATTTAAAGAAACAGATTTATGGGGCGGTTAAGTCTTACTGAATTATAGTAGGATCAATGTATTGTTTCTTTTGATGGACCTTTTGTGAATCGTTCAAGGCACGGCAATTTAGACAAATAAAAGATTTAATGAAGGGGGAAGATAACCCCCCCCCTTAATTCTACGCATATTTTAGAAAGCGAACTTAGCACCAATGCTTAGCACGTCAACGTCATCAAATGTTTCGAAAGATAGTTCAACGGCACTTGTCTGTGTGAATTTGTAACCCACGCCACCACCTAGTCCAAACTCCCAATCACTCTCTGCCGACTCCGAAAAGCCTCCCGCGCTTGCAGTAACTTCTAGTTTGCCATAAGAAGGCACGACGTATATGTACATTCCTTCTGCTACCGTATATTCGCCGCGAATTGACATGGCGTAAAACGAGTCAAGTTCTACGTTAACTCCCATAACGTCGTCGTCACTGATCCCAGTCCCTAAACGTACCTCAGGTACAAGGTTAAAATTACTATTTACTTGGTATTGATAGCCCGCCGAAGCAATAACGCCTCCAAGACTAATATCAATATCACCGTCACTGTCTGAGATATTTCCATAACCAACACCCAATACCCAGTTGGCTGATGCTGAAAGAGAAACGGATAATAGCGCCGCTGATAATATTGCTTTTTTAAACATTTTTTGTCCTTGTTGATGCAATTTAAATTTTGATGCCTAAAGAAAAGCCACGCCACTTTCTTCTTAGTACTGCGCTTTCGTTCCAGTGAAAATGTAAAACTATCGGACTACCAACGCTGGTCATATTTACTCAGTCCATGGGTAAGGGGCGATTCCTTTCTTTGGTGGAGACATTATTCATTTTTACAGCTATAAAACAATAACTTAAAGCCATATTTCATATAGTAAATAATGAAAAAAGTGTAAGTAATTATGTACCTTTGTAGCAAACAAACTTTTTAAAAAATGAACTTGATGCCTTTTCATTCACTTATAATAGTAAAACCTATTCCCATACTTATAGTTATAATATAACATTACAACACAAGTTTAAGGTATGGCTTTTCCAAACAATGCAAACAAATTCAGTAATATGCGCGGATGCGCTATCTGTGCGCGTGGACGATCGCACACTTTTGGATAACCTCAATTTTAATGTAGGTAAGGGCGAAGTATTTGCGCTTTTGGGTGGGAATGGTGCCGGTAAATCGACTACGCTTAAAACCTTTTTAGGTTTAATGAAAGCAACCAGCGGTAGCGCTACTGTGTTAGGGCATAACGCCACTACTCACCCTAACGATGTTCAAAAATCTGTCGCTTACTTGCCAGAATCGGTCACTCTTTATGGTCATCTTTCAGGCTTGGAAAATATCCGCTACTTTCTTTCGGTAGCTGGTGTAGAAAAATCAGACGAAGACATTTTTGCAGCACTTCGCAAAGTAGCTCTTCAAGAAGATTCATGGAATAAGGCGTTATCGAACTACTCGAAAGGTATGCGCCAGAAAACCGCGATTGCGCTTGCCCTATTGCGCAATGCACCCGTGCTGTTTTTAGATGAGCCTACATCAGGGTTAGACCCTGCCGCTATTGACGAGTTTAATACGTTGGTGTCTGAGCTAGCGGCCAATGGCGCTACCATTTTTATGGTTACTCATGACGTATACGGCGCTTGCCAAGTCGCTCACCGTATTGTGCTTTTAAGCAACGGTAAACTAACTGGTTCTTTCGAGCGTATTGGCGATATGCCCATTGATACTGAAGCCGTACACACAGCATTTGCAGGGCGCAAAGCATGATATTTAGTGTAGCAAAAACCATTTGTGCAGATCAGTGGCACTATTGGCTGCGCACAAAAGTCGCCGCTACGGTACTGTTATTAGGGGCCATACTGACCCTTGCAGCCCTAATCGTAAATGCATTTCATATTGAAGAGGCCGCGCACGCTAGAGAGCACCTTCAAACTGAAGCAGAAAAACGCTTTAAAGCGCAGCCTGATAAGCACCCTCACCGCATGGTGCATTACGGTCATTACGTTTTTCGTGCCCCTACGCCATTAAGCGTAATCGAGCCTGGCGTCGACACCTACACAGGTAACGCTATTTTCCTAGAAGGCCATCGCCAAAATAGCGCCATGTTTGCACAGCAGCGGCAATCGGCTGGACTTACGCGTTTTAGTAGCTTAACCCCTAGCTTTCTTGCGTTAGTGCTTGCTCCACTGTTTATTATTCTTATTGGTTACGGCAGTGTATCGCGAGAGCGCGAGGCCGGAACACTTACCTTGTTGTTGTCACAAGGTACGACTCGCTGGCAGCTAATCTTAGGTAAGCTATTAGCGCTAATTGCAGCTAGTGGTTTGTTCTTACTCCCTTTACTTCTGGCCTGCTTATATGTCGCTTTTTCAAGCGAAAGCCCGCTTGTGGTGCTGCTATTTTGCTTAAGTTACGCCGTTTACTTCTTGCTATGGGCTACCGTTGTAACTGCGTGTTCAGCGTTATTTGAGAAAAGTAGCGTTAGCTTCACCGTGCTTATTGTTATTTGGATGTCCGCATGTGTGTTACTTCCTCGCTTAGGCAGCAGCGTCGCAACGAATGCAGCCCCCTCTATGGGCAAGCTTGAAGCAGACTTTAAAGTAGAAGAAAAGCTTAGAAGTTTGGGCGACGGTCACGACGTTAACGACCCTGCATTTAAAAAACTAAAAGAAGATTTATTAGCAAAATACAATGTCGATTCCATAGACGACCTTCCTGTTAATTTCCGCGGAGTTGTTGCTCAGTATTCTGAAAGCCGACAGGCAAAAGTGCTTAATAAATTCGCCGAAAGCAGAATGGGTGAAGAGTTAGAGCAAGCACATATTGCACGTCAGTTTGGCTGGCTATCCCCTACCGTTGCCGTACGCGCAATCTCTACAATATTAGCGGGTACCAGCCTTGAAACCCATCATCGCTTTTTAAGAGAAGCTGAGGCCCTGCGTTTAGAGTTTGTTCAAGGGCTAAATAAAGTGCATGTTGAAAAGCTGGATTACAAGCTGGACATGAACCGCAACGCAAGCGAAGAAGCCGCTGATAAAGCGGTTGTCGGTGCAGATAACTGGGCGTTGTTATCAGAGTTTAACTTTAAGCCCGAGGCAGCAAATACACGCATTTCAAACGCGCTTATCTATTTTCTACAACTGATTGTTTGGGTGTGCATTACCGCCTTGCTTTTAAAAGCGGCGGTTAGGAGGTTAAACCCATGATGCGTTTTACCGATCTTAAACGTGAAGCGGGTTTTGTTTTCGGTCACCGCCAAATAAAACTTACGTTATTAGTCGTTTTCCTTTTAAGTGTGGTGTCATTGTGGACAGGCTTCGCAGAAATGCAGGAACAACAGGCCACCATTGAACGACTGTTAGAGAAAGACCAAGCCGAGAGAGATAGCGCGCTCGCCCGTCAGTCGAATTACGGTAGTGCCGCGTACTATACGTTTCACTTAACGTATTCACCCCCTTCCCCGCTGGCTTTTACGGCCGTCGGTGAACGGGATGTGTTTCCTTGGAAGCACCGTATACGCATGCTTGCATTAGAAGGGCAAATTTATGAAAGCGATACCGATAACCCAGAACTGGCGTTTTTAGGGCGTTTTGATTTTGCCTTTGTGACCAGTGTATTGCTGCCATTATTTATCATATTGCTGCTCTACGATTTAAAAGCAAAAGAGCGGGAAGCTCGCCGCTTCGATTTACTTAATGTCACAGCACGCAACGCCCATGCGATATGGACGGCACGAGTAATAGTCACCTTGGTTCCTTTAGCGCTTGTTACGCTTGCTCCGTTAGTTGTTTTCGGGTTAATTAACGGTGCATCTTTGCTCTCTATTTTAACCGTTTGCGCAATAGTAACAGGTAACATTGCGATATGGAGTGCCATTGTTCTTGTAATTGGCGCAGCAAAACGTTTTGCAAGTTTCAGTGCAACGCATCTTGCCTCTATTATGCTAGGCGCTTGGCTTGTTACCACTGTTATTGTGCCCGTGACCGCACACACGGTAATTAATGCGGTGGCTGAAACACCTGAAGGTGGCGATATTGTGCTTACCCAGCGCGAAGCGGTAAATAGTGCATGGGATAAGCCCGTTAAAGAGACGTGGCGCGCATTTATTGCCACTCATCCGCAGTGGGCCGATTACACAACATTTGACCCTGAAAGAGACAGCTCATTTAACTGGAAATGGTACTACGCGTTCCAACAGGTGGGCGATCAAACTGCCAGTGACTTGTCGAAAGCTTATCAGGCTGCCACGCTTCAAAAAGACACCATTGCAAGCTACGTAGCCTTGCTTTCTCCTTCCTTGCTAGCGCAGCGTTTATTATCAAGCGCTGCTGATACTAATGTAAGCGCGATGGTGGGCTATGAAAATGATGTACGTGCTTTTCATAAGGTGCTACGAAAATTTTATTATTACCACCTTTTCAAAGACCCTGAATTTTCTCAGGAGAGCTTTGAAGCACTGCCACAATTTACACCAAACATGAGAACGTTAGGCGAAAGCAACAAGGAAAACTAATGAAGAACTAGGCTGTAAAAACGGGTAAAAAAAAGAGGCTTACTAACAGTAAGCCTCTCTCGCGTTAAAGCTAAATCAAGCTAATACTACGACGATTGAAGGGTCTGCATAGGCTCTATATCAGTGGTATTGTTTCTGATGAACGACTCAATATCTTTTACTTCTTCCTTACTAAAGCCTAGGCGAGCTCGGATACCGGTTGTTCCGTCAGCATTTTCAATCACAACAAAGTCGTTAACGCCTAGTGTACGTGAAAACACGGTGTGAACTTGCTTGTTGTTGATATCTACGATTTTAACTTTGGTCGAGGTTCTGTAAATAGCCATTGGACCAGATTGAGTTTGAACCCAGTTGATTGACCAATAATAGTGGCTGTAGTTTGGCAAACCTAACTTAGTATAAAGTGACTCTTTAAATTCAACGTTTTCACACTTATTCATCACTGCGTTTTGACGTTTGCAGTTAGAATGCTCTGCGATCTCTTTGCCGCCTAAGCCCACGTCCATAGGTACTGTGGTATAGCCATCGATGCTTACAAGTACATAGTCATCGAACTTATTAAGTCCAAAGGTATTGCCCAATTCTTTAAACGAGTCAAACAAACCACCTACTTTATCGTTTTCATCACGAGGGTCTTTTTCTAGTAGGATAAAACCGGTAGATGCAGCGTCGCCTTTTTGATGCTCGGCAATGTGATAGTTATCTAACAAAGTGATGTTTTTAACGCTATCCCCATCAATAAAGTAACGGAAAGCTGAACCAGAACGCCCTACAATAAAGCCGTCTGACGTAGGTATAACACTATTGCCCGTCGCTTTTTTGCCAGTTACTGTTCGCACTTCAAATTGACCACCGCGCTTCCACACCGTACCAATCTTGATAGGCGCTTCCGAGGAATGTGCTTTGTGATACTTAAGGGTAAAAGAACCGTCGAAGTTCTCAACCGCGTAGGTAAATTCACCAGTAAATCGGTTGCCACCAAAGTTCGCTACTTGCCCTTCGAAATCGTTAAACATCTGCCCATCGATCATGATGCCATCTTTTTTGCGATAGAAAATAGCAGGGCCGCCTGTTGCATCAACTTTTTGCTTTTGTTCAGCGAGTTCGGCTGCACTAAGCAATACTTCCGGTTTAGCGGCGGGTGCGGCTTGTTGCTGCGCAGCAGCTGGAACTGTCATGCCTTGTAGCTTAGCGAGAAATGCTTTTTGCATTTGATTTGCCATCGCTCGCTCTTCAGGTGTGGGAGGTGTGCTTCCACAAGCACTGATAAGGGCGGCGGCAATTAAAGATGGAACTAATAGTTTTGCTTTCATGTTTTTTCTCTTATTGCGCTTCGGGCAGAATATTTCGTGCTGAAGCTTTTTTATGAAAACAAAGGAAGGTAGACGAAGTGATACTGTGGCAGCGCTATCCCGCACTGTGCATTATAAGACTTATGTGTCGCATTCCTTTGCAAGCACTATTAGAAAATATTCGGCCTTCAAATTCAATCTAGAAATAGCACAAAAAGTATGAATTTTAGCCACTTAGCACTATTTTAGTGTTTCGGGTGTAGTTAAGCTGGTATCAAAGGCTATTCAAACTCGGCCATTCATTTTCAGTAAGTAAGCCTTTCTCAATTAGTTTTTGCCGACGCGCTTCTATAACTAATTTCAATTCATCTCTAACTAATCTGACGGCTGGAGTAATTAAATGGCGGCTGGGAAGCATTAGCCACATTTCTGTTAGCGGAACCGTATACTGCGTTAACACGCGCTTAAGTTTTCCGTTTAACAAATCTTCGGCCACATCAATAGCAGATTTTTTTGCAATACCTGCCCCGTCAACACACCACCTTCTAACAATATCCCCATCGTTTACTGCGCGATTACTTTGCACTTTTACTCGAAATTTTTCGCCGTTTTTAGTCAGCTCCCATGCATTGTGCGTTTGGTCATATAACTTATAAAGCAGCGTATTATGATGGGCAAGGTCACTTAATTCCTCAGGCGCTTTGTTTTCGCTTAAATAATGCGGTGACGCACAAATAACATGGGGAATGTTACACACTTTAAACCCATACATCTGCGACTCTTTTACCGCTTCCTTTGTCATAGCGCGAAGCGCAACATCAGCTCTACACCAAGTTGCTCTTCAATTCGCTTAATGGCCACGCTTGTTGCAGATGAACTTAAATCAAGCTTCTTGGCCGCAAGGGTAATAGAATTTACTTCTGCGACTTTTATAAAAACCTGTAAGTCTTCTGTTTTCATACTTTACTCGAGCGCTCTGAATTAGTGTGTATCATTTTTACTATCCTTGTTTTCGGGACAGTCTTTCGCGCGTTTGGTCGTTTATTATCCTTTTTCTAACGAATAAACTGAAACTATCAAATAAGCGACGCCGACAACCAACGAATTGGAGATTGTATGAAACACCTGAAACTCGCTAAATTAACGATAGCTTCGCTACTGGTTAGCGCAAGTGTTTACATTGCGCCCAGCGTGCAGGCTGAAACAAAAGTAACTACGGCAGAAGATATTAACTGGGGTTATTTAAACCCTGCTCGAGGCGATAAAAGCCCTGGCGCAGCTGATTTGTGGGGAGATAGAACAAAAGACACCGCCACCGGTATGCTGGTGCGCTTTAACAAAGGCATTGAAGGTTCGATAACATCCAGCGGTGATGAGTTTAAAGCCGTAGTTATTCAAGGTAGTTTGAGTTACATTGACGAGAATAAATCCAATGCGCGAACGCTTAACGCAGGCAGCTATGTTGCGTCTTCTACACCGGCTAAGCACCGCCTTCGCAATATAAGCGACGATGAGACTATTGTTTACGTTAGAGCGTCGTCTAAGTACCAGGTTAACGACTTAGTGAGTAGATAATAGCGTTTGAAATACCCATTATTCGATTCATCAAACAGCATGGTTCGTAACATAGCTTTTATAAACGAATTAATGCTTTTCAGGGTTTAATGGGTAATCGCCCTAATGCGGCAGCGCATAGTAAACCTATAACAAGGGTCATTGCTACGCTAGTAAAGGTGCCTAGCAGCACGTATTCAGTGAGCTTTCTGTCTTGGTGTTTAGTGAGATCGCCAAAGCGGAAAATAGATTTCGCAGCAATAAGGAATCCAATTGCGGAAAACTGGTTTAATAATACAAAAGTCAGCATTAATACCCTTTCTAGATACCCTATGCGCTGCCCAGCTAAAGACAGGGTTTGCTGCGCTTCGGTGCTAATGGTTGGCGGGTCGTTGGGGTGAGTGGTTTGTGTGTTGCTCGATAATACTTCACTACTCCACGGCGATAACAGCTGTTTAATAACGATGGAGCTGGGTTTAAGTACAGCCAGATACGCCAACGTTATCACCAAGTCGCCAGCGCTAACCTGCCTTAACGCACTAAGAACATACTGCCACTGATCGGTGGCGTATAAAAATACGCCTAAAAGAACGACCACATGCGCTATTTGGTCAATAACAAACGCTGTCGTGCTTTGCACACAATACGATTTGATAACATCAATTTTAAAATGTGATACCGCGATAATAATAGCGCCAACACCTATTGTGGTTAAGCTTATATTTTCAGATAACAGTAGCAGTACAGCTCCAGCAAGAACGCCGTGTATAAGGGTGTGTATGTATAGAGGTAACGCTAAAGCATGGCGTTCATTTCTTTGCTTTACCCATGCAAAGGGCTGAAAATAAAAGTCAGCAAGGATATGTGCCAATAATAGCCCCACCAGCAATTCGGGCTGCTCTATAGTCGTCACCATGCTGGTATCTAGGTTATCAGCTAGCATTTCTCGCTCCTTTCACAAGCTCGCTTTTAATATGTTTACACCCAAGGCGTAATGACCGCGTTATTATTTTACAGGCGCGTTACTCAATGGCCGGTGGCCAAGTTTCCACACGTTAATTTCCTGCTCCATGTAGCTTAGGTATTCTGCTACCAGTTTGTAATTACTGGCATTTAGAATTCTACTCACATTGCTTCTATTTTTATTCAATATGGCAGCCACGTTTTCATGGCTTTTGTCTGACGCTTCGATATAGGCCAATAAGGTTTGAGATTGGGTAGGCGTTAGCCCTGTAAGGTGAGCATCAGCGAAACGCGTGATTAACTGTGTACTGTTTTCAAGCGCTTGATGGCTCGTATGAAAAGCGAGGTGGTAAGGCTTAATATCGTCAAGCCCTCTGCCTGACAACACAAAGGCTTCCCCCGTTCCCGTTTTCACCTCTTTTGCGCGAAACTGTGCGTCGCCCACAGCAGCACTAATTCGAACATCTACGCTCGGGTTTAGGGCTTTTAGCGCTAGCCGTAGCCCAATAGCAATCAGCATAATGTGCTCAGGCTGCTTAACGACTAACTGAAACGCGTCCCCCCTGTAAACATCAAAGTCTCCGCTGTATTGGTCAGCGTATTTTGAGAGTAGCGCCTTGAGGGTGGCTAGAATAGAAGTAAAATCGTCATCAGAAAATGATTGAGACTGGGATATATCGCCAGTAAGTACACCTGCTTTGTGGTCACTTTTATCGTTCAGCTGCACGTCATTTAACCGCTTAGCAGCGTCTTGACGTGTGTCACTACTTCCCGATTTAGTGTGCTTACCTGACTGTACCATGAGCGGCTCCCGTTCTTAATGTCACCATCATTTTCAATGGGTCTAACGCTTTACTATACACAACAACCCATAAAATACAAAAACACTCACATGTTAAAATGTGATTACTTTTAATCACAAAATAACATGTGACTATTTAAAGTGGTGTAACTTAACGCGCTGATAAAGAAAACTCATATTGGAGGGTGAGTGCTTAAGGTTTGTTAACCTTACTGAATGCTTCATTGAGTGCCTCGAAGGCTAAAATTTAGCGCAGTTCCTGCCGGCGTTCTTAGCCCGATATAGCGCCGCATCTGCTTTTTCAAGAAAGGAGGTAGCGCTTAGTTTGGTCTCCCCTCGCATAGATTCAGGCTCGGTTTCGCTCCAATCAAGGCAAACCATACCAATACTCACGGTGAGCGTTTTTGAACATAGAGATTTTTCATGTGCTATCGATAAATAGGTTACGTTTCGAAGTATTCTCGCGGCTATTGTCGCAAGTGAATCAGAAGTTGTACCTGGAAGGATGACTGCGAACTCTTCTCCTCCATACCTTGCAATTAAATCGTCACTTCCTAAACAGCTATTTGACAAGGTTTCGGCAACGCTTTTAAGTACAGCGTCCCCCCCCACGTGACCGTAACAATCGTTAAACCATTCCCCCTTCAATATAGCAATTCATCGTACGTGATTGAGTCTGAAGCCGGCACTGCTTGGCAAGCTGTTCCCCAGACTCTACAAGAAGAAAAGGGTCAGCACGACCAAGTATCTCTTTCTTTGAGTACGGGTCGTAAAACGTAAGAGAGCTGCTTGTAATACCACTTGGCTCGATTATTCCAAAATCTTTTTCAAAGTATTCGCTCGCGTATACCTTATTGCTATCAGTACTTTTAAACAAAATACTCGATGGCATTTGACGCAAAATGGAAAGGGCTTCTTTTTTATTCAAAACAGTTCTCGACATTCGATACTCTTTAAATGTAGCACTAAATATGCCGATTTCCTTGGCCTCACGCATTTCATAAAAAATTTCGCCTATTGGTTTATTAAACTTATTTAAGATGACAGCGTATTCAAAAAGGGATGGGGAATTTCAAACGGGAACGAAGCATTAATCATGAGCGATTCAATCGTTGAATTATTAGATGAGATGTATGATGAACAAAGCGAAAAGACGTCATTAGGCGAAGTAGTGGAACGCTTTGAAGATAGAGGCTTTGGCCCGCTCCTCTTAATGCCTGCTCTTATTGCTTTGCTTCCCACAGGGGCTATACCGGGCGTACCAACCCTGTGCGGCTTAACGTTATTTTTTATCTGTATACAAGTGGCTGTTGGGCGAAAAAGCCCATGGCTCCCCAAAGTACTAAAAGAGAAAGAAGTAAGCTCTGATAAGCTAGAAAGCGCAATTGATAAAGCAAAACCCTACGCCCAAAAGACCGAAAAGCTACTTAAGCCCCGCATGACTTTTCTCTCTCACACCCCCGCTAAAAATATCATTGCGGGATACTGTGCTATTGCAGCCCTTGGTATGATCCCCCTTGAAGCACTTCCTTTCGCTGTCGCTTTGCCCGCTTTTGCACTTTGCATAACAGCGCTAGGCATGGCGAACCGTGACGGCGTGTTTCTGTCCCTTGGCATTTTACTCCAGCTAGGTACAGGTTATCTGGTATTTAAAGCTATTGGCATGATGTAGCGCTCTAGCGCACGACTACACGGCTACTATTCACTTTTTAACATTAAGCTCTTTGTTTTATTCAAGGTTACTTTGAAGTTGTTGTTAGAGAAGTAAATGGCCTGGTCGAAGCATCTGCGTTCATCATGCAGCAGAATGCGTCCCGCCGCGATGACTACTGCTTCACTGAGGTAACCGTTGACGAGGTAGAGGCCCGCACTGGTCTTGATATCATGCCCATATTGCCAGTAGAAAGTGAAAGCAGTGTAGAAGGCAAACTTGGTGGCCTTTCTTTACAACTTGGATGTAGCTAAGCTGACTGCAAGCAACTCAGGCTTATGCGATAACGCTAAAGATGAATATTGTAAGGTGGTTAACGCCCTACTTATTTTTAAATGGCTGCATTAGCAATGCCCTAATAGACGCATTTCCTTTTACTGCAGGTACGTCTTTTTGCCCAATAGGTAACGTTTCATCGCTGTATTGTGCCCGTGGAGTAAAACTATTAAACAAGCGATCCCACCACGACACGCTGAACCCATAGTTTGAATTTGACTCTGCTTTGGCCTGGCTATGGTGAATACGGTGAAGGCGTTGCGTTATTAAGACCCGCCCCACTCTGTCATCCCACTTTTGCGATAGTCGTATATTGGCATGATTAAACAGCGCAAAGCCATTAAGTGCCACTTCAAAGATAACAATAGCAACAGCAGGTATGCCTAACAGTGCCACAGCAGCGGCCTTTACGCCTAGGCTGATAGCAATTTCAACGGGATGAAAGCGAAGGCCTGTGGTGGTATCCACATGACTATCAGCATGATGCATTTTGTGAAAACGCCATAATAGAGGTACGGTATGAAACAGCCTATGCTGCCAATAGATGATCATATCTAGCAGTATTACACTTAAAGTCACTATGCCGGCGAATACGACGCCGCTGCTTTCTACATCATCACTTATTCCTATTAACGATGACCCGCTTTGCGCATAGCCTAACATTACATTAAAAAGCCCAAAGTCTTCTTGCTGCGCCCACACCGACACACCGACTAAAGTGGCGGGCAACAGTACCCGAGATATCAATGCGCCCAACACGACCATAGACAAGTTACCCACCCAGCGTGTTTTTCTATCGAGCACCGCTTTACGCGCTGGATAACGCGCTTCTAGCAGCGCCATGCACATGAATATGCCAAGAAACATGCTTAAGCGAATAGCTGATGTATTATCCAACGTATACTCTCTTTGTCATAAAACTCTATCATAATACTTTTTCAACAATACGCGTTCTAACCCTTCACACATTGCCATTATAAAAAGGTGTTTAAGCGGCCATAACACAAAGTTCACGGTTACACGCAGTTTATATTTATTAAGCTTGATGCTCGCGAGCGTTTTTAGCCTTTACGCTGCGCTCTACCTTATCGAGGGTGCTGAACCCTCCTGCAATACGCGTCACCACAGTAACCGCACAGGCTGCTGCAAAAATATAAGCCATTTCAGCGAAATATTGCGGCCAGATGCAAAATGCCAAAAACACTAAAATAGTTTCAGTTCCCTCGGTTAGCCCTTGCATGTAATAAAAGCTTTTATTGGCAAACTGAGGCCTGGCTATCTGAAACTTTTCTGCGGCGATAGCAAAAGCTAAAAAACTACTTCCTGTACCAATAAACGTGGCTAATAACACCATAGCAGGGATACCCCAGTTGATAGGGTCTGCGATGCCAAACGCCAAAGGTATCGACGCGTAAAATAGAAAGTCTAAGCAGATATCCAAATATCCACCCGCGCTACTACTACTTTTCTGGTAGCGGGCTAGCTCGCCGTCTATACCATCCAAAACGCGATTGAAAATGATGCAGCAAAGCGCCCCCCACCACCAGTTAAGAATAATAAAGGGAACAGCCAGTAAGCCAAGGACAAACCCGGCAAGGGTCACGTGGTTCGGCGCAACGCCCTGTTGATCAAGAAAGCTAATCAGGGGTTTTAATAGTGGCTTTATAAACGGGGTAATTTTTGCATCTAACATGGCGATAACTCAATTATTTGGCCGTCAGCAGCAATGGCGTCTTCTTTGTCGTGGGTAACCAGCACGGCGGGAATATTGCGCGCTTTAAGCTGCTCGAATGTCCAGCTTCGAATTTGCCCACGAAGCGCAAGGTCAAGCTTACTAAAGGGCTCGTCTAGCAAAACCACATCCGGCGCCGAAGCTAGCGTTCTTAATAACGACACTCTTGACTGCTGCCCGCCTGAAAGCGTATTTACACCACGCTGCCCCATGCTCTCTAATTCGACAGCGCTCAACATGGTGTTAATGGCCTCCATCCTAGCGTGCGGATTACTGTGGCTAGTTTTTGGCATGGCAAACGCTATGTTTTCAGCTACCGTCATATGTTCAAACAACAAGGCGTCTTGAAACATCATGCCCACTTTACGCAAATGGGCGGGTTTACGGTTAATCACGTTATTGTCGATTTTAATAATGCCGCTAACACTAAATGGCTCATAAAGTTGCCCGGCAATGGCTTGCAGCAAGGTAGACTTGCCCGCTCCACTTGGCCCCATCACTGTTAAAACTTGCCCTTTTTCTACGCATGCGTTTACGTTCAACAGCACATTGTCTGCACGAGAGATAACCAGTTTTTCTAAACTAAGTGCCATGTAATACTGCTCTACGTTTGTTTTTTTCTTTGATACTAGCGCCGCGGTTTTTCATTAAAACGCCAGGTAAATACCACGCAATCACAAAGCCAATCAAAGGCATTGCCCCCTGAATAATAACGTATACGGCGGTTAAGCGTGTACTGCTACCCGATACCGAGGCGACAGCTTCCGTCGTGATAGTCGCAATGGTGCCCCCCGAAGCTAACAAGGTGGGTAAATATTGACTAAAACTTATAGCTAGCCCTAATGCCCACGCCACCAATATAGCGTTAAGCATTAGAGGTAGCTTAATGCGATAGAACACCTGCCACGGCGTTTTCCCTAAACTCTGCGCAACCATGGCATAGCGATTGTCGAACTTGCGATAGGCTACTGCCATAGACAAAAACACATAGGGAACAACATACACCATGTGCGCAATGTATGTGTGAAACCATACGGCGTTTTGCAAAACAAGCTGCTGGAACCACACTAACCCATATAAAAATGCCACTCCGGGCACTAATAGTGGTAGAAAAAGCGATATTGAAAACGCGCTGTTGGCATGTCTAGCCGCCGGCTTTAGCTGTTCACTTTCTAGCGTAAAGAGTACCAGTAGCATTGCCGATGTGCTCACTAACATGCCAAGTAATAGGCTATTTACAAGCGGTGTTGCCAGTGCCTCTAACGCGGTGCCCCAGTGTAAGAAAGTAACCCCTTCAGGCAGCAGCGCAGGAAAAGGCCAATGCTTTGCTATTGAATACATTACAACCGCGTAGATCACTGTGCTTATCAATATCACGTAGAGTGAAACAATGCCGTATCCAATGCCTCGAACTAGGGCATCGGCACCGTGCCTGCGGCCTTTCATCAGGCTCTGTTTGCCTAGGTACATAAGAAAATGTTCAACGGCGAAAAATAGGAGTAACGCTACCCCACTCACAGCCACCTGAAGCACCGCTGCACCGCTGGCCAGTAAGCGCATGGACAAATCAATATGATTAAACCAATGCATAATGGCAACGGCTAGGGTACTCGGATTATTGGAGCCAAGTATAAGCGGAATTTCAACGTTTGAGGTGGCGAACACCAACACCGCAAGTATGGGCAGCTTGATTTGCGTAAATATACTTGGTGCTACAAGTTTGAAAAAGCTTGCTGTGGGTGAATAACCAAGGGAAGCCCCCACGTTTACGTAGCCCAACAGTTTCTTTTTTATTAGCGGCTGAGACATCACACTAAGGGCCATTAAAATAATAAATGGCAACTCTTTAAGGCTTAACGCCAACAGTACGCTAAAGCCGAACTCATCATAAGGGAAAAAGCTGCTGCCTGCTGCAGGGGGAGCGTCATCACCGCCCAGCACCATGAGCCGAGCAAAAATACCTGAAGGACTTAATACAAACAATAAAGCAATGGCTGCTGCCGCATGAGGAAACACCAGAAACGGGCTAAGCAACCCTTGCACTTTTTCAAGCCACGAAGACTGATAAAAGGTAGCTAATAATAAAAACGCGCCAGCCATCGCCAGCAATGTTGACCCCACCCCAGTAAAAAGTGAAAGCCACACCATGTGCCAAATATCATCAAGAGCAAATAGCGTTCTAAAAACGTCTAGTGAGAAGCTGTTTGCGCCGATGGCAGGGAAATAACCTAGCGCAGGAAAAATTACGCCCACAAGCCCTGCTAATACGGGTATGCAAAGCAATAGCAGTAAACACCAGCGCATAATGCGCGTAAATTGCGCGAACATTAGTAACGCGCTCCGTAACGTTCGTACCATGCATCACGCAGCGCGTCGGTCCAGCTTGCATGAGGCTCGGCCAATAGAGCGGTCGGCTTCGATTTATCGAGTGCCGATGGATGCACTGCCTCTTTTTTAAATAATGCTTGTTGGGCATTAGTGAGGGTCGTCATATCGAGCACGGTGTCATCGCCCCATACGGTTATTTCCTGCTTCTTGGCTTGTGCTTGGGGTGAAAGCAAGAAATTCACAACGGTTTTCGCCGCCGCTTTACTTCCCGAGTTATAGGTTAACCCTATAAAGTGCACGTTTGCTAAGCTTCCGTCTTGCATAGCGTAAGTGCGCACATCTTCAGGTAAATCGAAGCGTGTGACCGCAGAGGGGATTTCCGATGCGGTAAAAGAAAATGCCAATGAAAGCTCGCCCGCCCCCACCAATCGCTGGAGCTGAGAGGCGTGTCTTAGCATATGATCGCCTTGCTGCCACATAGTAGGGTGTAGCGCATCCAGATACTTCCATAAAGGGGGCAAAACAGTTTTTAGCGATGCGTCACTTACCGGTTGATAAAACACGCTGTGTTTGTCTTTGTTTAGCGCAAGCGCAGCATATTTAATAAAGCTGATGCCCAAATAGTCGCTAGGTACAGGGTAAGTGAATCTACCTGGGGCTTTTTGGCTAAATCGTAGAAGCTGTTCAGTGGTTTTCGGCGCCATAAGCCCTAGCGACTTCATGTGTTCACTACGATAGTAAAACACCATAGACGCTTTCCCCCAAGGTGCTTCCATGCCTAAAGTGGGCTCACCAAAGTCTGTGGTCATAACGGAGTTTTCCTCAGGATTAGTGAGACTGAAATTATTAAGTTCACTTACCCACGAGGCACTCAGTAATCCGTGCTTTTTCATTGCAGCGAAGTTCTCGCCGTTTATCCATATAAGATCCACACTGCCATTGTCATGATTACCCGCTGCTTTTTCTGCCAGTACACGAGACACCGCATCACTGGTGTCAGCTAGCTTCACGTGTTGAAGCTCTATGTTAAAGCGGGTTTTAACTTGAAGTGCCACCCACTGAAGGTAGCCATTGACCTGGGCGCTACCACCCCAGGCATGAAATCGAACAAGAGGCGGTTTTTCGCTGGCTGCTTCATCGTTGGTGTTGCCCACCGCGGTTTGGGCTACAACAAATACCGAAAAAATGACCATACAGGTAAAAAAGAGTACCTGCATGGGAGTAAACAACGGGCTATTTGTACGTAACTGCAGCCTAGCCTGCCCCCCTGAACTCATATGGGCGGCGTTTTTAGTGCTACTGTGCAACATTAAGCGCCCAATCATAGTTAAGGTATTCAATATCAGCAGTGTTATTTTTTAACGCTGAAACTTGCGCTTCAGTTAACCGCATTGCGTCTTTATACAGCAAGATAAACTCGTTGAGCGTTGACGTGTCGCGCCACACGCCGTATTTACCTTCAAAGTCCTCACTGTACCAGTCGAATATTTTAGACAAATAGAGTGTGTCGCCACTCATTTTGTTACGAGCGCTGTCAGACAAAAATCGTTTTGTTTGCGCCTCTAACTGTTCATCTAGTTTATTCCCTGTGTATGCTTCTTCACGAAGCGCCGGGCAGCCTACGCTGGCGCAATTCACCGCAAAATGAATGCGAGGCTCATTATAAGTTTTTGTGGTTTGGTTTGTGCCGCGAATAAGTTCGTGTTCAATTTCATCTAACGTGCGAGTTTCACCAAGCAGCGGCGCTATTTCTTTTTTCCAAGGCGAAGAAAAGAAACTTCCTAAATCCCGTATCGACGCTATATCAGGATACTCAGTTAAAATAAGCGCAATGGTATAGGCGTTGTAAGCGTTAATAAGAAAAGCGAGCTGTTTATCCTTATCCCACGCATCAAACTTACTTTGCTCTACCTTAGATAAGCGCGCTAAATACTCATTAAGCTTTGTTTGCTCTTTTTTAAACCCATCGTAATTTACCTGTGTGCTTGCGCCGTTGGAAATTGGCGTCACATACTTACTTAACAAATTATCGAACGTGCTATGCAAACCTTCTTCAGCGCTAGCGTAAAAACTTACGCTTGCAGCAAACAGCACTATGCTGCCTGCTGCAATTCTACGCAATGCTGAAATACCACGTGACACTGTAATACCTTGTAACAATAGGGCGATTTTACGCATAAAAGTGGTTAGAGTAGTTTTCACCTCTATTACCCTCTGCGCCATGTGTGGAATTTCTCAACAAAGCCTAAAAGTTTTTCAGGTGCATTAGCCCGCTTCCAATTCCCCGCTGCGTATTTCGCACCTTCAGCCCACGTAGGGTAAGCGTGGATAGTGCCTAGTATTTTGTTTAACCCTAGGTCGTGTTTCATGGCAATAACAAACTCAGCAAGCAAATCACCAGCGTGCTCAGAAACAATAGTAACGCCCAGTATTTTGTCCTTACCTGGCGGCGTAAGCACCTTTATAAATCCTTTACGCGCACTCTCGGCCACGGCTCGATCGAGTTCGGCAAATTCGTAGCGAGTTACTTCCACATCAATATCTTGTTCTGCAGCATCTCGCTCACTGAGACCTACCCTTGCCACTTCTGGGTCGATAAAGGTTGTCCAAGGAATAACCCGATAATCCACTTTAAACTTCTTAAATGTGCCGAAAAGTGCATTAACCGCCGCGTACCATGCCTGATGTGCGGCCACGTGAGTAAACTGATACGGTCCTACCACATCACCTGCTGCAAAGATATTTGGCATCAGCGTTTGCAGGTATTCGTCAGTGTCGATAGTTCTGTCAAACTTAATTCCCAAGTCTTCAAGACCAAACCCGTTTAAACGGGCCTTACGGCCCACCGCGATAATTACCTCATCATAAACGATGGTGCTTTCGACCCCCTCTTTCGCCACCACCAACACCTTTTCACCGTTTTGTCGCTCAAAACGAAGGGCATCATGGGATGTCAGAACATTTACCCCGCTCTCACGAAGTACAGATTCCGCATATTCAGCAACATCAGCGTCTTCTTTACCCATTAGCCGTGGTGCACGTTCAACTTGGGTAACTTCACTTCCGAGGCGAGAAAAGGCCTGCGCCAGCTCACAGCCAATAGGCCCACCACCCAACACGATTAACCGTTTTGGCGATTCTTCAAGGTCAGCAAATTTAGACCATAAGGTGTCAGACGTAACATAACCACTTTGTTCAATACCCGGCAGGTCAGGAACAAAAGGCGCAGCACCGGTAGCAACAACAATGGTTTTCGTGGTTAGCGTTTGGGTGCCGCCATCATTCTTTTTAATCTCTACTGTCCAGGGATCGATGATCTTTGCATAGCCTTTCACTACATCAACACCTAAGCTGGTGTAACGCTCTACACTGTCATTAGGCGCAATAGCCGCAATTATTTCGTGTACACGTGCCATCACTTTTTTAAAGGACATCGCAGGCGATACTGGCTCCAAACCATAGTTATCGGCATGGCGCATTTGGTTCGCCACTTTAGCGGTTTTTATAATGGCTTTACTGGGTACGCAGCCATAGTTAAGACAATCGCCCCCCATTTCCCCAGCCTCTACCAGCGTTACTTTCGCTTTCACCGCTGCCGCAATATAACTGGTAACCAATCCACCTGCACCGGCACCGATAACCACTAGGTTTCGGTCAAATTTCTTTGGTTTGTTGTAGCCTTTGTAAACACGGCGACGATTAACAAGCGCCACTATGCCTTTGGCAATCCACGGGAAGATACCTAACAGCACAAAAGAAAAAATTAAACCTGGAGAAACAATGCCTGACAGGCTGTCAATTTGGGCCAGTTGAGTACCCGCATTAACGTAAACCGCCGTACCAGCTAGCATGCCTATCTGGCTTACCCAGTAGAATGTCCAGGTCTTTAGTGAGGTTAAGCCCATTAATAAGTTTATTAAAAAGAAGGGGAATACGGGCACTAAGCGCAAAGTGAACAAGTAAAATGCCCCCTGCTTCTCAACGCCTTCATCTATTTTCTTTAGCTTCTCTTTAAATTTATTGCGTACGGTGTCACGCAGGATAAAACGGGATACTAAAAACGCCAGCGTAGCCCCTACGCTGGAAGCAAACGACACAATAACTAAACCTTGTACAAGACCAAAAAGCGCACCCGCGGCCAAAGTTAGAATAGCTGCACCTGGCAGTGAAAGTGCGGTTACTGCGACATAAATAGCAAAGAACACCCCAATACTTAAAACCGGATTGTCTGCAATTTGGCTTTTGAACGTATCGAGGGAACCTTTCATTCCCTCGAGGGTTAAATAGCTATTTAAATCAAAATAAAAAAAACTAAAAATGACGGCTGCAATAACCCCTAGTAGCGCTATCTTTTTAAACATCAATAATCCTTAGCGCTTAGAACGCGTATTGCATGGTAATTTGAGCGTGACGAGGCACGTTTGGCATGACTAGAGTCGCACCAAAATACCCGCCTTCAAAAAGTGGCTGCCAGTTTTCTTCGTCAGTGATATTCATTACATCTAGGCGAACGCGAAGCGCATCGGTAACCTGATAGTCGGCGTTTAAATCAACCGTATATTGGTCGCGAATATGCACGGTTTGTAAAAAGTCTAACGGGAAAGATTTGGTGTAAAGCGCGCTGGCACCCACTTGGAAACTGTCGGTAATTTGCCAGCCGGCATTAATAGACGCGATTTGAGGCGGAATACCTTGTACGCGAGTATTTGATGCAGGAAACGCGGCAAACGTCGGCGATCCCACTCCCGCCCCCTCAATAATATCTGGGCGACTGTTATCAAACGCGTCTATCACCTGAGCCGTGCCTTGAAACGCTGCAGAGTCATCGAAGCGAGCGTCTAAGTAGCTGTAAGCAGCATTTACCCATATATCATTGCCTTGATAGAACATTTGCAGTTCAAAGCCGCTGGTCTTAACCCCGCTATTGCTGCCATCGCGATTGCGTAAGCTACGGGTTTGCTCAAACACTGCCGCTTCAGCATACCATTGGCTGTTTGGCGCGTATTTTACCCCTGCTTCGTACAAGGTATTTTCGGTAGCAAAATTAAGCGGGTTAATTTCATTATTACCGCCCAATACTGTGCCCCCCGCCATACTGTTTGACGTAGCATCGTTTTCGGAAAACGCAGCATATACGTTGATGTCACCGGTGAGTTTGTAAACCGCGCTTAACTGATAGCTAGTTAAAGTATCGCTATAGGTATCAGACGCTGCCGTCACTCCCTCCGGCGCTAGAGGGTCGCGGGCTTCAACATCGTAATAATCTACTCTAACGCCAGCAATGGTTGAGAACTTGTCTGTCCATGTAGAGCGTTGCTGTAGCGCCAACCCAGTTTGCCACGATGTAGAATCAGTGGTGTCTGACAGGTTAAAATCGCCGTTACCATCGCCATCGAGGTCATATTGCGCCCCAGGCGACACAAATACGCCTGGGCGTAATTCAACCAAACGGGCTTTTTGTGCATCGGTAAGCGGTATAACTCGGTTTGAAATCGGGCCAGTTAAATCAATAGGGTTGTCAGCTTCGGTGGTAAATTGGCTGTAGCCCAGCACGTCGTTATAGCGAAGCGCCAAGCCTATGGTAGTAAGTTGGCTATCGCTCCACTGGTAATCAAGTTCAGTGCGGTTTTCAAACGTATCGGCACCGTCAATAATTTCCACAAAGCTATTTTGCGCAATCTCTTCGCGCTCTAAGTACTGATAATACGTAATGTTGCGAAGGGTCGCGTTATCGGTCAGTTTGTATTCTACGTTACTTCGGATAACCGTAGTTTCAGCACCGTTAATGTCATCTGGGTTGGTAAATACACGGCTTCGAGGAATAACTACTTCACCCGTAGGTGAAATAATAGCCCCTGCACCAGCTACTGCGCTGCCATTTGGCTGAGTGCCTTGCCCTGTTATATAAACCCCATTATCGATAAGGTCTTGAGTTGGACGGTTGATGCCTGCGTTATCTGGATAATCTGTATCGTAATATTCCGCACTGATATCCCACGTTAATGCATTGCTTGGGGTATAGCGGTAGGCCACAAATAAGTTGGTACTTTCACGCTCGGCAAAGTCATAAAAGCTGCCGTGGTCTAAATATTCCGCACTGAAGCGAATACCGCTTTTACCTTCTTCTATCGCCGTGCCGTAGTCTACTTGGGCTGAATACTGATCCCAGCGCCCGGCGCGAAGGGTAACTTTACCGCTACTTTGACTAGTAGGCGCAACCTTAGTTTGCAAGTTAACAAAGCCGCCATTGCGCTGTGTACTTCCAAACAGCACCGGCGATGGCCCTTTCACTACGTCAATTTGCTCTACGCTATTAAATGACAATGGCAACCCAAAACCATTATTACCGGCCTGACGACGCACGCCGTCTTGAAAGAGTTCACCTAGCTGACCGCGAATACTTGGCAAGCTGGGTGTACCGAATCCGCTTGAAGCGTAGGCATTAGGGGCTGCCTTTACGATATCGTGTAAATCATTAATGTTAAGGGCTTCTATCGCTTCTGCCGACAGTGACGTTACTGCACGAGGTGTTTCTGCTGCGCTTAAGCCACTACCAAAAATACCTTTTAGCGTATTGTCGCCTGGGTTTAGCGTATTTAAGCTTTGTTGATTGCCTGTTACTTCTACTACTTCAATATCTGATACTTGCTGGGCAGCTAACGACTGACTGATGGCAAGCGAAAGTGTGCTAACGGCTAAGCCGATTACTCTTTTCATTAACGATTCCGTATTTTTATTTATTATTTGACTAGACCGATACGTGTCACAAAAAATTTCAGTACATTAATTTTCGAAAAAATATTAAAAAACAAAAATTTAGTTGAATTTTTTGCATTGAACAGTCGTTCTAATATGCTTGCACTATTATACTTTTGGAGCATGTATGCAAAACAACACAGATATTCAAAACCGACTGGAATGGTCGTTACTTTCTCTTCGCGTCACTATTTTTATCGTTATGTTTGTTTGGACCCTAGACAAATTTGTTAACCCCGCACACGGCATGGCCATTTTTGAAAAATTTTATGGCATTGGCGGCGTGCCTGAAATGGCTGTCTACGTAATGGGGGCATTGCAACTAGCCTTAGTTTTAGCCTTTGTAGCAGGGCTAGCTAAAAAGTACACCTATGGTCTTATTTTCATTCTTCACGGCGGGTCTACCCTTTCGTCTTTCCCGCAGTATTTAGATGCCTTTAATCACTTACTGTTTTTTGCCGCATGGCCTATGTGGGGCGCGTGCTTTGCACTTTTCCTATTGCGCGATGCTGACACTAAACTTGCCTTTGGCAAATAGTAAGCATTAGTTAGGGCAACTGCGCATTATCGTGTTGGCAAGTTGCCCTTGCCATGATGTATCTCAAAGCGTTGAACCGGGCTTTTTAGCCTTTCGCAGCAGCGTACAGCTGCTGCCACTCGCCCTCTTGTACCGGCATTATTGATAACCTTCCGCCTTTTTTAACTAAAGGTAGCTCAGTAATACCTTCCATACTTTTAATCACAGAAAGTGGCAGTACGCTGGAAAACTTTTCTACAAACTTCACATCCACACGAAACCAACGCGGGTTTTCTTCGCTGGATTTAGGATCGTAGTATTTTGACTCAGGGTTAAACTGTGTGGTGTCTGGGTACCCGTCTTTCACCACTTCTGCAACGCCTGCAATACCAACTAGTTTGCAGCTGGAGTGATAAATAAACACCTTATCGCCTAGCTTTACGCCATCACGTAAAAAGTTACGGGCTTGGTAGTTTCTTACGCCATCCCATGGTTCAGTTTGCTCAGGACGGTTTGCCAAATCATCAATAGAGAATGCATCGGGTTCGGTTTTAAATAGCCAATATGCCATGTTATAAAAATGTCTCTTAGTTTTATTTAAAAAGGTTTTTGCTCGTGAAAGCCTAAGCAACGGGTTCACTTCAAGAAGCGGCAACTAGCGCTCTTACCTAGTCTGGCATTACATAAAATTGAGGTACGCACATACGAAACCCCAAGCAATAATCGCCGTGCTGCAACATTGCAATTTTGTACAAGTATACAAAGCACTTTTATTTAATGACAGTGCTATACCGTACCTGTCCCAAGACTGCTATAATTACGCCATTATTCTGTGTCGCAATTCAATTGCGCTTCAGCAACTCTCTGTTTTTTCTAGATGTGATTACTATGCAAGCCACCATTAAGGCCGACCGCGGTCTGTTTTCTTACCCTAAATATTGGCCACACTGTTTGGGTACTGCGCCATTCTTACCTATGTCTAAGGAAGAGATGGATGCCCTTGGTTGGGACAGCTGTGACGTTATTTTGGTAACCGGTGATGCCTATGTCGATCACCCTAGTTTCGGCATGGCGGTTATTGGTCGTGTACTTGAGGCCCACGGGTTCAGAGTAGGCATTATTTCTCAGCCCGATTGGAAGAGCAAAGACGACTTCATGAAGTTAGGTAAGCCAAACCTGTATTTTGGTGTTACCGCCGGCAATATGGACTCCATGATTAACCGCTACACATCGGATAAAAAACTTCGCCACGACGATGCCTACACGCCTGGCAACGTAGGTGGTAAGCGCCCGGATCGCGCTGTTACCGTTTACTCGCAGCGCTGCCGCGAGGCCTTTAAAGGTGTTCCGGTTATTGTAGGTGGCATTGAAGCGAGTTTGCGCCGTATTGCTCATTACGACTATTGGAGCGAAAAAGTACGCCGTTCGGTATTATTCGACTCTAAAGCTGACATGCTGTTTTTCGGTAACGCTGAGCGCCCGCTTGTTGAAGTCACTCACCGCTTAGCGGCAGGCGAAGATATTGCCGATTTGCGCGACATTCGTGGCACTGCCATTATCGTTAAAGAAGCACTGCCAGAGTGGCAAGGCGTGGACTCTACCTCATTAGATAGGCCTGGCAAGATAGACCCAATATCAAGCCCCTATCAAATGGAGCCTGAATGCGATTCACAAGACAAAGACACCAAAAGTAGCGAAGCGCCAGAAGCTGCGCCTATTGTAATTCAGCCGCCGCAGAAAGAAAAAGAAAAGCGTAAGCCTTGGGAGAAGGTTTACGTTAAGCTGCCTGCTTTTGAGACAGTTAAAGACAACAAGGTGTTATATGCGCACACCTCGCGTATTTTGCACCAAGAAACGAATCCCGGCTGTGCCCGCGCTTTAATGCAGCGCCATGCTGATAGACACATCTGGATTAACCCGCCGGCGATGCCTCTTGAAACCGAAGAAATGGATGCGGTGTTTGACCTACCCTATCAGCGTGTTCCGCACCCAGTGTATGGCGATGCTAAAATTCCCGCTTACGACATGATTCGCTTCAGCATTAACATTATGCGCGGGTGTTACGGCGGCTGCACGTTCTGCTCTATTACCGAACACGAAGGGCGCATTATTCAAAGTCGTTCTGAAGACTCCATCATTCGCGAAATTGAACAAATTCGCGACACGGTACCCGGTTTCACTGGCGTTATATCAGACTTAGGCGGTCCAACGGCGAACATGTATCGCCTTCGTTGTAAGAGCCCTAAAGCAGAAGCAACCTGTCGTCGACCTTCATGTGTTTACCCCAGCATTTGTGCGCACATGGACACCGATCACAAGCCAACTATCGACTTATATCGTCGTGCTCGCGAATTGCCAGGTATTAAGAAAATCCTGATTGCTTCGGGCGTACGTTACGACTTAGCGGTAGAAGACCCGGAATACGTGAAAGAACTTGCCCTTCACCACGTAGGAGGCTATTTGAAGATAGCTCCAGAACACACCGAAGACGGCCCGTTATCTAAAATGATGAAACCGGGCATGGGCAGCTACTACCGCTTTAAAGAGCTTTTTGATAAGTATTCACAGGAAGCAGGTAAAAAGCAGTATCTGATCCCGTACTTCATTGCGTCGCACCCGGGCACCACTGACGAAGACATGTTAAGTCTTGCGATTTGGCTTAAAGAAAACAAATTTAAACTCGATCAGGTGCAAAACTTCTATCCGTCGCCAATGGCCACGGCAACTACCATGTACCACACCGAAGTGAATTCACTGCGCAAAGTAACCAAAGACAGTGAAGACGTACCATCTGCTAAAGGTGAAATTCACCGCAGACTGCACAAAGCGATGTTGCGTTATCATGACCCGAAAAATTTTGCGCAAATCCGTGAAGCGCTTAAGCGTATGGGGCGCGAAGATTTAATTGGTCGCGGTCCTCAGCACCTCGTTCCACCAGAAACGGCAGATGAGAAGCGTCAAAAAGCGCAAAAAGGCCGTCGGGGCGAACGCGCGCTAACCAAACACACCGGGCTTCCACCCTCGTTTCAAGGCAAAAACGGGAAAGGGAAAAGTTCAGACCGTAATGTAGGCAATAAAAACAGCCGAAATAACGGCGGCAATAAACAGCAAGGCACACGCAAACAGGAAACTGGCAGCGGCGGGCCTGAAAGTCGTAACGGCCACAGTGACAATAGAAATCGTGCTAATACTAGCAAGGCAAATAGCGGTACGGGCAATAAGCGCAATCGCACTCAAAAACAGCCAAGCATGCAAAAGCGCTAGTAAACAACGCGGCTAAAAAAACGCCCAGCGTTAGTCAACGCTGGGCGTTTTGCATTTATAAAGCAAACTTGGGTTAGACTTTGGGTGCAGCCTCACACACAACATTATCTAAGGTGGCTAGCTCACCGGTTTGCTCGTTGCGTAATAAGCACTGTTTACCATTAGTTAAAAGCGTAAAGCTAAATATCGGGTTATTGTGCCTGCCATCAATGGGCAGACCTCTGCTATCCATCTGCGCTTTTCGCTCAATAGTCACCTTCGAAGACTGGCTAAACACGTCATCGGCAACGGTAATCTTAACGCCGCCAAACCACTCGCTAATGGTGTTTTCGATAGCCTGTTTTTGACTGGCCGTGATAGACATGGTTCGGGCTTCATGCATATCATCACCTTGGGTTGCTGCACAACCACTTGTTAGCGCAAGGGATGTGAATAGAGCCGTCGCCACCATCACCCTTTTTTTTACAAAAAACGGCATCACTCGCGTTCCTTTATAATTGGTTGATTTATTTTATTGTGTAAAATAAACGTCTCTTTGCGTGTTTGTGGCTTATCGATGGCAATAAGCTTTTGTCCTGCCAGCGCGCTTTGGCTCTCGCTTTGATTAAAGCCTAACGCCTCGATATTGGCAACAGCGCTTGAAGCAACCACCTCAGGGCATGACCCCGTAGCGGCATACTGTAACGTAGCAGACAGCATTCCTTCATCTGGGTCACCTAAACTTGCGGTAAAGTCATCTTCCACTTCACACCCCGGCAACTCAAAGTCGAAGTTTGGTGTGGTGGTGGGCATAAAGCCGTCGGCGTAGTCGCCAAAACCTTTATTATTTATCCCCTGAAATTGAATAGTGAAATACGTCTCGCCACAATTATCGGTAGGATAGAAACCATAGGGCTTACCGCAAGTTGTCGAGCCAATTTGTACCACTTCAACGTCGATACCGCGAAGCGCATTCATCACCGCTTCACTTGCTGAGCAGGTTGCATCGGTTGCAATAACGTACACTCGCGTTAGCGACAAGCTAGGCAATAGCGTATCGGTAAGTAAACCTGCATCGTAATCAATTTCTGTGCTGTAAAATGGTGTAGGACGGACAGTTTCCCCTGTAACAGGGTTGGTCGATGGGTTTTTGTCATTAAATCGCAAGGTTTCAAAAATGGCATCGTTAGTTTGATTAGGCCCAGCCACCATAAAGGAAAGCTGCGACGCTAACGCCAAACGCCCCCCTCCGTTATAGCGCAAGTCCATAACTAACTCTGTTACGTTTTGCTCCACGAAAGTATCGAAGGCATCAATTAAGCCTTCTTGCGCAGTAACGATAAAGGTATTGAATTGGAAGTACCCTACCTTTCCTCTTTCGGTCTCTAGTACTTTAACATTTTGAACAGGCGTTACGCTTATATCACCCGAGGTGATTTCCACCGAGGTTGTGGTGCCATCAACCAACTCGAATTCAAAATTGGCTGTCGTGCCTGCGTCATCTGGAAACAGAGCGGCATTAATAGCATCTACACCTTGCTGGGTATTATCATTAACAAAATCAACGCCGTTGATGCTTAACACTTTGGCCCCTCGCGGCACTTCTGCCAAAGCGGCGGGCGACCTGGGCTCGGTGAAACGAACGGTTAGCTGTCTAGGTACTGTAGTTGACCCGAATTCCCAATCAAACCCGTAACCCGACGATATACCCGACTGAGATAATTCGTTGTATTCTGCTGTATCTTGCGAAAAATGAAAGTTGTCTTTTGGCGTACCGCTTGGTGTAAGTTCGGTGGTTTTTAGCTGATCGAAATAGGCTAAAACCGAAAAATTTTCCGGGTCGTTATCGTCTACTTCGTCATACCAAAGGTAAGTATCGTTAGTCCAAGAGCGCAGCCATAACTTTTCATCCATTGCTGTGCCTTGCGTATCGGGGTAAGCCCTTCCTGTAAATGGGTCAATGCCGCTTCGAGGGGTTTCGCATTTCGCAATAAATTGGGATTGCGGCTCGTAAACGCCCGCTTCCCACTCTGGCTCACTCGTGACAGGCGTCGTCGGCGTAGTGGCCACAGGAGGATTATTAGACGAGCCTCCCCCGCCACCACAGCCACCAAGAAGAGTAACCATTACCGCCAATGCCACCGAAGAATACGTATACGCTTTCATGTTCAGAAAAATGTCCTTTTTTAAATACGGCTAACCTAAAATAGTAAAACAGTACTACACGCATTTTTTTTAGCATAGACGATATTGACACAACCTAGAAAGGGTAACTACTTAACAAATGTTTAAAATGTTTCTAAATGTAAAATGTAGGTAGGGGTTGCTGCTCGGCCCAATAACGTATTCATTTACGTATTCAATAACGAACTATGCCTGCATCATCGTAGCTAACGCCCTTTTGCCTTGGTTTTATTAAACCTACAACGCATGTTTACAGTGTATAGGCGCTATACTCATGGCGCGTTCGCACTACTCTTTTAGACCTAACACGCCCACAGCAGTGGCTGTTAAGCTACTAATGTACAGCTCTTCATCGGTTTCAATTGCGCCCGTTGTGAAAGGAAATGCGCCTGTTGGGTCTTGCAAGCTTAGCTCTATTTCTCCGCGTTCACTTATTTTTATTAGATGGCCGTATGCTTGCCCCTGTGGGCGAAGAAGCTTAGGAAGTCGTTGCACTATTTTCCGTAAAAAAGGACTATCGGCGAGTTTATCAACGGCGCTTGAACGCGGTGATGCCAGCCCCACGTAATAGCCACCGTTTCTTGCCGCACTTATGTTATCGGGAAAGCCGGGCAAGTTATCAATGACGATATCAACCTGACCGGACCTTGGCCCACCTAGCCAATAGCGTAGCACCCGGTAGTTTCCCGTTTCATTAACTAAAACTGACGCTTGGTCATGGCTAACCGCTACTCCATTAGCAAAGACTAAACCATCCATAATGACCTTGCTTTTACCCGTTGAAGGGGTGTATTCGATTAGCCTACCATTCCCTCTGTGCTCTAAAATTTCAAGCAAACTTGCATTTAGGGTGCCACCAAACGCTTTGGCTGAAAACTTGGTGGTCGCGTCGGTAAAGTACACCTTGCCATTTTCTGCGATATCCACATCATCTGCATAAACGACAGGGGTGCTGTTTACGCTATCAACCAGCACAGAGAGTACGCCAGCAGTATCTATCTTAAGTAACCCAAGGTGAGCATCGGCGATTAGAAGGTTTCCTTTACTATCGTACTCAATGCCTAGGGGGCGACCGCCCGTATTTACCCAGGGAGAAAAGGTACGCTCGCCTTTTTTCTTTAACAGAATGGCACCTGAATGGCTCGATGTCGCCAAGGTTCCTTCATGGTTTAACGCAAAGTCCTCTGGCCCATAGTCGTCGCCCAGATCAATAAGGGTTAAATCGGAAAGCCGCGTGTTTTCGGCGAATTCACCTTCAAACCCATTATTGGCAGGTGATTGCCATGAAACTGGCGCTATGGGTACAGGCCATAACAGTAGGTAAAGGGCAATTAACACACCGATCAACCAAGCCACTTTCATTAGCACTCTCCCCATATTAATACGCTTTCTATTTAGCTTGCGCTTAGGTTTTCCCCACAATAGCAAGCAAACTTTCAACACGCCCCTTTCGTTTTTGAATAATGAACTATTACTCAATAGCTGTTTTTTAAGGGGTTAATATGACAATGCTTTTTGCGCATTACAAATTCGTAAAGTGACATCTATAAACAGGTTTCGCGCGTTTCATAATAAAATGCTGTAAAGGTGCATCATGTCATTTTATTCAAAAACACTTGAAGCTTCGTATGCAAAGCAGATAGACAGAGAGTTACGGGCAAGCCATGCTGGTGAAACCGGTGCGGTTTGGATATACCGAGGCGCGATATTTGCCGAATTCATCCTAAGCTTTTTTAATATTATGCGCTCGACAGGGGCTACCAAGGTCTTCATTCAAGAGCATCTAAAAACTGAAAAGCAACACCTGAATCTTTTTGAAACGGAAATGCCGCTTTTCAGAGGAAGCTTTATTCTGCCCCTATGGGTAGCGGCTGGTTTTATTACAGGTTTTGTTCCTCGCTTATTAGGTAAAAATTGGTTTTTCTATACGATTTACAGTGTAGAGAAATTTGTCGACACCCATTACGAAAAGCAATGTAGCAAATTAGTAATGCAACCGAACCCGCCATCAAACGTCATTAACCGGTTCAAACGGTGTCAGATGGACGAACAGCATCACAGAGACGAGGCACAATCTCAAATCGCAACGAAAGTCACGCTGCCTATGAAACTGTGGGGGCGCTTAGTACGCGTAGGTTCATCGGCCGCAGTTACAATCGCGAAGATTATTTAGAGGAATAATCCACGCACTAAATAGAACCATGATAGATTAAAATAATTACCTAATTCTCAGCATCATGGAAAGAATGAATGGGCAAAAAAGACAGAATTAGACCACCAAAGCCTTGCGATATATGCAGTAAAGAAGCAGACGTACAATTTAGAATTCAAACAAACGAGAGTGGTAACTGGCGTATAGTGTGTAAAACATGCCAAGAACAGGCAGCAAGTAGCGCGGATTATCTCTACGGTGGAACATGGAAAAGAAAAAAGCGCAATTAGCGCCTACGCGTTCTCACGGGCAGACGCTAACTGCGCGGTTAACGTTAACGCTACTTAAGCACTCGCACCCTCTGCGCTATTGCCTTGACTAGCCTGCCCCGCGCTGCCAGTTTTGTCTTTTTTCACCTTTGCTTGTTCAGTGCTAGCACGTTTTATTAATGTGCGGGCACGGTATACGCTCCAGATGACGTAAACCGCCATGGGAATATTCAGCTGTAACGAAGCAATAGTAAATGTTGCACTACCATGCACCGCCACGTAAGCAACAAGCAGCATGAGTACGCTAAGCCCCGATATCAATAGCCACATAGGCTTAGTTAACGACTTAACCGCCACCGTTACCCCAGTATTTAATAGCATTAAACACCAAAACACCGCTACTAAAGACCCCGTGAAAAACATATCTGCAATGGCAGTAAATGCTAATGCGCTTACACTTCCCCAAACCGTTGCGTACCAAAGGCGACTAGCCAGCGGTGGATGTGCTTTTTTAGACAGCCAAATCTCCATGCCCGATACGCATAACATCGTTAGCATTACACCCAAGACGAAGTAAAGCCATTTACTGACCAGTCCAGCGAAGTCACCAAAATGTAGTCGGTACATTGACCACAATAGCTGCTTACCCCATTCTCCGTTTTCATAACCCGCAACGCCTATATAATTACCCGCGGTATCAAAGCGGTAGCCTTCAGCGTAAATCATTCGATTAGGGGCCTTCGCGTAGATTTCTATAAATTGCTCAGGCTCACCCACTTCATGTACGGTTAAAAAGATAGGGGATTTCTCAGGGGCCAAGGTTTCCATTTGAGCAAATGCTTTGCCGATAGCCGGTTTGCCTTCTTGAGGCACTAAGACCGGGTCTGGTGTGAATATTTGATCCACTACGGCATCTCTGTCCCCCCCATAATTAAGCGTAGCAATGACAATAAGAATAATGCCCGCCAGCCCAAAGTAGGTGCCGGTAATACCGATAACTAAATGAAATGGCGATGCCCAAAGGCCAAAGCGATTATGCAGGTCTATTTGGGCTTGCTGACCATTACCCCCGCGTCTTAGCTTAAATGCATCTTTAGTGATACGTTTATGAGCAATAATCCCTGTGATGACAAGCGTACAAATAACTGCACCTAGCGCACTGACTAAAATCATCCCCCAACTGTGTGGTAAATTTAAATAAAGGTGTAAATCCACCAGCATTTGAGTAAAAGATACGCTTTCCTTTTCAATCAAGTTGCCTTCATTGTCGGCGAAGTAAGCAACATGATCATTTTCAACAACCAGTCGCGGAATATCTGATGTAGGGAACACCACGAAGAGGTGATGAGATTCTTCGGTGTGCCGCGACAAAAAGCTATCCATGGCTTTTTCAACGACTTCTGGCGACACATTTTCCATTTCGGTAATGTGCGGCTGCTCCCATCGCTCAAACTCGAAATGAAATACAGCAATGGTTCCCGACAAACACACAAGAAAAAGAAGTACGCTCAGAAACACGCCTACCCACGTATGTGCATTTAATGCATTTTGTTTGGTTATTTTATCCATTATTTTCACCTACATCGGCATAAAGGTAAGTACAGGCACGCATAGACCCGCAAGAACGGTGTAAGCACCCACCACTTTAAATTTGTGAACGGTGGCGAGGTAGTGATAAACAATCATCCCCCACAATACCGGCAAGAACACAGTGCCTGTGGCGAGTTGCCCTGCTATTGAAAAAGGAAGTAGCGCGCATATACCAAGGGTTAGAAATACGCTAACCGCTAACAAAACAACCAATATCACCACGTAGTTCGCCGTATTACCTAGCAGAGTTTTGCGAGAAAAATCGACGCTTCTCGGCTGGGGGTTATTCTTTGGCTTTGGTAATTGGGTTTGATTTAACGCGATAAAAGGCCACACTAACAACGCGGGAATACACAGCGCGTATAGCACACCGAACTCCCACCCTTGAGCATAAGACCAGCACACGGATGAAGCCAACCAAACAGCAAGCCCCACGTATAAATAAGTAGACGCCTGCCCACGCCAACTTTTATAAACTGCCGCTAAGGCCGCAAGTGACAGACCACTTGCTGCAACTGAAAGCATAACTATTCCTTGAAGTAAGAACATAAAAGGCAACGCTAATACTATCGTTAGCGATGAAAGTGCCTTTTGATGTTTTGTAGGTTTTTTATTTGTGGTAAAGCACCCGAGCACGCATAAATGCGCGTTTCTAAAAGAAGGATAAAACTGCTGAGCGCTCTACTTCTTTCTACTTTAACGGTGCTAATTTAACAAATTGACAGTTAAATGAAAACTACTATCATTACTATTTAGGACGATACATTTGATGACTTAGAAAAGGAAAACAAAAAAGCCGAACTAACATGGTCAGTTCGGCTTTTTGATTGGTAGGTAAAGGAAGCGCCGCTAATTAAGCTGCTTCGCTCTCATCTTCTGATTCAACGACTTCGTGGCTTAGTAAATACTCGAACGCTGCCAATGAGGCTTTAGCGCCCTCGCCCATTGAAATAACAATTTGCTTATACGGAACAGTTGTTACATCGCCCGCTGCAAATATACCAGGCTCAGATGTATGACACTTGTTGTCTACCACAATCTCGCCGTATTGTGTCATTTCAACCGTATCTTTCATGAACTGGCTGTTTGGAACAAGACCAATTTGAACAAATACACCTGCTAGTTCGCGGGTATGAATCTCGTTAGTACTACGGTCTTGGTACTCAATCGCATTCACTTTGCCATTTTCTGCAGTGATCTGACGGGTCGCTGCATTTTTAATAATAGTGATATTGTCGCGCTTTTCAGCTTGGTCTATTAATACCTGATCGGCTTTAAGCTCTGGCATGAATTCAAATACCGTTACCGATTTCACTATACCTGCTAGGTCTAGTGCAGCCTCAATACCCGAGTTACCACCACCAATTACCGCCACGTCTTTGCCTTTAAAGAATGGGCCGTCACAGTGTGGGCAATATGCTACGCCATTCCCTACGTTTTCTCTTTCACCTGGTACGCCCAGCTCTCTCCAACGGGCACCAGTAGCGACAATTACCGTACGCGTACGGATTTGCTCGCCAGAAGACAACGTAATCGTTTTGATGTTGCCTTTTTCGATGCTATCTACACGAACATGCTCTTTAAGTGTAATGTCGTAGTCACGTACGTGCTCCATCAAGTTGCCAACAAGTTCAGGGCCTGTGGTTTTAGGCACAGAGATTAGGTTTTCAATGCCCATCGTATCTTTAACCTGCCCGCCAAATGTTTCTGCAACAATTGCTACTTTCAAACCTTTACGAGCGCTGTAGATAGCTGATGCTACGCCAGCTGGGCCACCGCCAATTACCGTCACATCTTGCAGCGGTAACGCGTCGCCTTTATTCGCTTCTTTAAGGCTTGGGTCGCGTTCGATAAGTTTGTTGATAAGCACAGAAGCGTCAACTTTACCGTTTGCGAATAGCTCGCCATTTAGATACACACTTGGTACACCTTGAATGTCGCGCTCTTGAATTAAGTTTTGATATAAACCGCCATCAATCATTTCAGCTTTAATATTTGGATTAACCAATGCAAATTGGTTTAACGCCTGAACGACCTCTGGGCAGTTGTGACAGCTAAGGCTAATGAACACTTCGAAGTTAAGCGGTTCATTGATAGCTTTTACCATCGCTTTAACGCTGTCATCTAGCTTCAGTTCTGTGCCTGCTGCGTGCAGCATGGCAAGGACTAAAGAGTTGAATTCGTGACCACCGGGAATGCCTGAGAAACGGATACCCGTATCTTCACCGTCAGCTTCTAATAGGAAGCTGATAGCGCTGCGGAGTTCACCATTAGTGTCGCGCTCTTCAACATTAAGTTTTTCGCTTACTGATGCAATGTCGGACAGAAACTTCACAAGCTCGTCGCGCTTGCTATGTTCACCGGTCTGTACGACAAAGGTTACGTTTTTTTGCATTGTTTCAGCATAAGACTTCAATGCTTGTAAAATTTCTTTAGTTAACACGGTTATTCTGCCTTATTTTCGACACGCCGATCCCCGCCAACCTTCTTCTGAGGTCAACTACATAAGCGGAAATTGGGAATTAACATCAGGGAGCGGAGACCCGCTCCCTATATAAACGTTGCCAATGCTTACCGTTAGCTAACGCCAACGGCATTATCGGCCTCTAAGCAAGACGCTTAGATTTTACCTACTAGGTCTAGAGAAGGTGCTAGTGTTTCTTCACCTTCTTTCCATTTAGCTGGGCAAACTTCGCCTGGGTTATTTGCTACGTACTGAGCAGCTTTAACCTTACGTACTAGGTCGTCTGCATCACGGCCGATACCTTCAGACGTGATTTCCATTGCTTGGACGATACCCTCTGGGTCAACAACAAATGTTGCACGGTCAGCAAGGCCCATAGTTTCACGCATACAATCGAAGTTGCGAGTGATTTCACCTGTTGGGTCGCCAATCATTGCAAACTTGATCTTGTTGATCGTGTCTGAAGAATCGTGCCATGCTTTGTGTGTGAAGTGAGTGTCAGTAGATACTGAGAAAACTTCTACGCCACGAGACTGAAGCTCTTCGTATTTGTCAGCGATGTCACCAAGCTCAGTTGGGCATACGAATGTGAAATCAGCTGGGTAAAATACGAAAACTGCCCATTTACCTTTGATGTCTTCACTGCTTACGTCAATGAACTCGCCGTCTTTAAATGCAGTCGCTTTGAAAGGTTTGATAGCAGTATTGATCAATGCCATGTTTAATTCTCCATTTTGGTTTTAAATTATCTTCGCAAGCAAGTAGCATGCGAATACAAACTTTACGTTTATAGTGACGACATGGTTTTACACTTTTGTGAACTTATTCACTAATGAAAAATTCATGTCTCTCGAAACTGGTGATAAGAATAGCGCGTATTATTTTAAAAAACTAATTGGTAAAAATGAATCGCTTAATCAGGTTATTGAATTGAACGATGAAAATAGAACCAAATTGATTAATTGCATTGCAATACGCGCACTTAAAAGCTCAGCGTTTGCCACGTGAATAGGTGAGGAAAACCATGTTAGACAATCGGCTTCAACATATCATAGATGCAGTCAAACGCATTGACGGGCAAACACCAAGCTTACAGCTAGCTAAGCACACAAAGATGGCTTCAAGCCCTTTTGTGTTTTATCGAGGAAGTGCCCAGCTATTTTATGCCGATTTTCTATCTGGGGTCATCAACTTCCCAAAAGAATGTGACTCAATTCCCCTTACAAGCGTAATGGGCGATTGCCACACCTCAAATTTCGGTTTTCTTACCGAAGAGGGTTCCCATGGCGACACGGTTATTTTCTCACCCAACGATTTCGACGATGCATGCGTAGGACAAGCGCAATGGGACGTTCTTCGCTATCTCACGTCTTTACATCTTGCCAGAGCACATTGCGTTGGTGTGGTTAAAGGTAAATATCAAGATGACGCTATCAACCATTCGAAACCGGTCGTTAGCCATCAGGATGTGATTGAAGCTCAGTATCGTTTTATAGAAAGCTATATAAAGACATGTGAGCGCGTTAAAGCAAACGCTTCGGTACTTAACGAAGCAATAGACACCTGCCCTAGCGCCGTTCCCAGTAAATTAACTAAGCTCTATAACAAAGCAAAGGCGCGTAGTGCAGGTGGTGAAGATTTCACGTCAAAAAGTGCGTTAGCCAAAGCAGTACAACTACAGGGCGACACATTAGCCTTCAAGCGTAACAGCGATAAGTTCACTAAACTAAGTGGGCAAGAATATTCAGCGTTACTGGCCGCGTTTGCCCCTTATATGGATGACGCCGTTGTGGATATCGTTAAACGCCTAAATGCCGGTACGGGCTCGGTTAATATGAACCGCTATTATTTTTTAGTGGGCCCGTCTAAACCGCATAACGCCGAAAGCTTCTCACATTGCCATATCGTAGAAGTGAAGCAGCAGCGTGAAGCTGCTCCCATTCACTATTTTAAAGCGCTTAACCCGGTTAATCGACTGAACGCGGCGCATCTTACCGCCCGCTGTCAACGCCGAATGCAGCGCAGGCCAGACTTAGTGCTCGATGAGGTAAAATATGCTGGCGCACACTATTTAGTGCGCTCGCGCCATCACGCTAAAGTTGGGGTTGCCCCGCACGATATCGCCATGGGCAAAAAAGCCATTGAAAAGGGTTTTAATTACTTTGCTGAACTTTGTGGGTACAGCCTTGCTTTAGCACACTGCCGGGGAGATCGCCGCAGTACCCGCTTCTCCTCTTCTGCGGCTAAAACATTTGAATCTGTAAAGACCCTACTGGTAAAAGTTGCAAATTTGTATGCTGAGCAAGTAATAGACGATCATGCTTTATTTAAACAACATATTGAAAACAAATGAATTGATGGGTAACGCCCTAGCTTGCGTTAGCGGTTTAAACACTTCACCGAATAGAATTACTTAAGCGATAATTAAGCGCTTTGTTACAACTCAAAGGCATAAATAAACTTACCCATAAAAGATAAGTACCTGTTGTATATAAATTTATTAAAATACAGCTTGAATAAGCTTAAATCATTCCTACCCACGCGAAATCCCTTTACGGTAGTACTCGCAATAGCAAAATGGCATTGGGCCTGGTTATTGCTGGCTTGCACACCTGCGAGCACACACAAAGATGTGAATTAGAAAAATAATGAAAACTACAAAGGGAAAATGACGTGAAAACATCATTAACTTTACTATCTGCAGGGATAATTTCTGCGCTTTCTTCCACAGCAGTTAATGCTAACGATTTGGTCATTAGTGGTGTCATTGATGGGCCGCTAAGTGGCGGTGTACCCAAAGCCGTTGAACTTTTTGTGGTCAACGACATTGCCGACTTGTCCGCTTATGGTGTTGGCTCTGCCAATAATGGTGGTGGCACAGATGGCGAAGAGTTCACCTTCCCAACTGGCGTATCTGCAAGTGCGGGAACCTATATTTACGTTGCATCTGAAATAGACGGCTTTACCGCGTTTTTCGGTTCAGCACCTGACTATGATAGCTCGTCAATGGGCATTAATGGCGACGATGCTATTGAACTTTTCAAAGACGGTAGTGTTATTGATACGTTTGGCGACATTAATACCGATGGAAACGGCACCGCGTGGGAATACCTTGATGGGTGGGCTTACCGTACCTCAGGCCAAAACGCTAACGGCGGCAACTTCGATTCAGCTAACTGGACATTCAGCGGTGTGGATGCGTTAGATGGCGCAACAACAAATACCGATGCAACGACACCTTTCCCAACAGGTACTTTCACAACTGAAGGTGGAGATGAAGTAGTCGATGAACCTGAAGTACCGGCCGTTGAGCTAGGGGTTTGTGGCGATGACGCGGTGCTTATCAGTACTATTCAAGGTAGTGAGAATAGCTCTGCAGAGGTGGGCAATAAGGTTATTGTAGAAGCTATCGTAACAGGTACGCGAGATGGCGGATTCTTTATCCAAGAAGAAACGGCAGATTACGACGCTAATGAAGCAACGTCTGAAGGCCTGTTGGTAGAAGGTAATATAGACATTGAAGTAGGCAACCTGGTTCGTCTTTACGGAGAAGTTGAAGAAAATTACGGCATGACCACGCTGGTTATGGACAGCGCTGTGGTAGCGTTAGATTGTGGCGAAGCGGAATCGGTTGCGAGCGTAGCCCTTTCAATGCCTTATGAAGTTGACTTAGAAACACTGGAAGGCATGGTAGTAAGCGTTACCGATGCTACCGTAATAAGCACGAATAACTTGTGGCGCTTCGGTGAGATTGTCGTTAGTGACACGATTAAGCGTCAGCCGAGCGACGTTGCAGCTCCACTGTCAGAAGACTACGTTGCAGCAGAGCAAGCAAGCGAAACCAGCTTACTCACTATTGAAGACAATAGTGGCTCACAATATCCTGATACACTTAATTACTTCCCTACTTTCAGCTATGCGAACGCCATTCGCATTGGCGACAGTGTGTCGGCCTCGGGCCCGCTAAACTATAGCTTTGGTACTTACAGAATAAATCCAAGTGACATCATTGAAGTAGCTTCAACACGCGAAGCCAACCCTGTTGTTGCTGAAGGTAACCTTTCAATCGCGACGTTTAACGTACTGAACTATTTCAATGGCGAAGTAGATGAAAACGGCGATGTGACCTTTGATTATGACAACAATCGCGGTGCGTCAGACGACGTGGCCTTCGCCCTACAACAAGGCCGTATTGTCGAAGCCATTATTAATTTGAATGCTGATGTTGTTGGCTTAATGGAGATAGAGAATGATGGCTTTGGCGACGATAGCGCTATCCAGTCTCTTGTTAATGCCATTAATGCTGAATTAGGTGAAACCGAACAATACGCATTTGTTGCTACCAGCGACGGTAGCGAAATAGGTACCGATGCCATTACCGTAGGCTTACTATATAAGGCGTCTGTAGTGACACCTGAAAGCGATGCAATGATTGTGGATATGCCAGTACAACAAATTGATGAAGATAGTCTGGCACGTATGCGCCCTAGCCTTCTTCAGTCGTTCGTTCATAACGAAAGTAGCAAGTCGTTCCTTGTTGCGGTAAATCACTTTAAATCTAAAGGTTCGCAGTGTGCTGAGGACGTAGCAGAAGCACCGTCTGAAATTACGACAATTCAAGGCAGCTGTAATGCACTTCGCGTATCGGCAGCGATCACGCTTGGTAACGCATTGAGCGATGAGAGCCTGCCTGAGCGTAAGGTCATCTTGGGCGACTTAAATGCATACAGTGCTGAAGACCCTGTCGCTGTACTTACCGATTACACACCTGAATCACGTGGATACACCATCGCTACTGCTATAAACACGGGCATGGACGAAGGTGCTTCGGTTGACGTTGAATCTAGCTTTGGCTATCACAATTTAGCCGAAGAGTTCGACGCAGAAGGCTTTTCATATTGGTTCTACGGCACTGAACAAGTGGGTAGTTTAGATCACGTGTTAGCAAGTGACGCCATGCTTGCAGACGCTATTGATGGTGCGCACTGGAATATTAACTCAGTGGAAGCGTATCAGCTACAGTACGATCAAGCGCTTCGTTTCTATCCTGAAGAAGAAGGCTACGCATTTACCGACGTTGGCCCGTTTAGAAGCTCGGACCATGACCCATTCATCGCCACATTCGATTTACAAGCGGACGTAGTTGAAGACGATGAAGATGACAACAAGGATAGCTCAGGAGGAGCGATGGGAGGAATTTTCGCATTGCTAGCCGCAATGGTAGGTTTTCGCCGTCGTCAGCATAATGTTGAAAAGAAAAGCTAACGTTGAAAAATAACCAGCGCCGTTCACATTAACAAAATGTGACCCGCAAACGTAAAAAGCTGCCTTTAAAGGCAGCTTTTTCAATGGCGCATCACCATAATTTTCTATTTCTACACACCACTAGGCGTTCACGCTTTAGACACTACCATACCCACTAAGTCAGCGGCATTAGTATCGTCAACTTCGATACCAATACGCTTAATATACTGGTCCCGCTTCTCCGCTTGCGTTGTCGATAATTCACTAGATAACAGTACCTTTGCTGCACGCTTTGCCGACTTCATTTGTTCATCAGATAGGTTATCGTCAAGGTGAATTTGGGTAATAACTTTCAATAAACTCAACGCAATTTGTTTATCTTTAGGCGACAATGTCAGTGCCTGCAGCAAGTTATTGTAGGCGGGGTTCAATCGGTTCTCTTTATAGTTTACCGTTGCCATCTGTTTCAGTTCTTTGGTGGTAAACTGAATCTCACTGCGTTCAATGGACTCTTGATTTAAGTATTCATTGACCACTTGCGAGGTAAAGGTATCGCCTTCAATCTGTTTACGTAGCTTATCTAAAATACTGACACAGTGTTCGCGCATTCCCAGTTCATGAAACGCCTTCATTTTGTCCAGACTGTCTTCCATCGACAAGCCTTCTGTAGAAGCTGAGCGATCTTTCATCAATTTTTCTGCACTACGCTTATCATCTCTTAGACAAAGCACGCGGGCTTTCACCACGTCAATTTGTTCACCAAGCTGACTTTGCATACCTTTTTGCTGTTTAAGCTCTTCCAGTTCGGACTCGGCTTTTTGCAAATACCTTTCTGTCTCTGTATTGCCCAGGCTAGTAGCAAGGTCAATAGTAGAACGGATAACGTTTAACGTGAGCTGAGGTGAATCGTGAATAGAGTTTTTAGCAAATTTTGCCATGTTTTGAACGGCAGAAAGCTGGCCTTTTTTGTCGTGATTAAGTCGAGCGAGGTCCCATAGGCGCTTGTTGCGCTCAATATTACGGGGCGCAAGCCTACTCGCTTCTTTCATCTGCTCATAAGCAATATCGAACTGCTCTTTTTCTATAAAATACTGCGCCAGTAAATCGTACGTTAAAAACCGCGTATCAGGCCTTTGTAACAAATCATCGACAAGAAGCTGGGCTTCTTCTAATTCGTCTTGTCTAAGTAAGGAGCGAGTTAAGCCAATATGAACCCATGCGTGGTCCATACTCTGCAATAAGCCCCTAAAATAATCTTCGGCGGTCTCGTAATCGCGAAGCTGCAATAAGCAATCGCCAATTAAGCGCTTTATTCTTGTGTGATACTCAGAAAGCAAGGCGTCTTTTAGCTGCCTTTCGGCATAATACATCGCAGTGGAATAGTCGCCTATCTGCATACAGTACAACATTTTGTGCAGCTTAAGGCGCACTTGTATTAAATAGTCTAATCGAGACTCAATTTTATTACGCTGTAGGGGTTTTACCCAAAAATCATCGGGCTGAAGTTCGACAATACAATTGACGAGCTCGGGCGATGTTTCGGCGCTTAAGAACACGACAGTTGTTGTGTCATTGATGTGATTGAGGTGCTTTAATTCTTCAAAGAGGTGAAAGCCATCTTTATCGTGGCTTACGTTAAACGACAATAATACAAAATCAAACTGTCGCGCTTCACATAGTCGCTTTGCATGAAATGCGTTAAATGCACTGCTGACATTCTTTATTCCAATTTCATGCAATGCAGATGCTACGACATCATGAACAAGCCCCTGATTATCGATAACCAGTACATGGAGTTCTTCTCTTGGGGTGGGGGCAGGTATTTTTTCCAGCATTGACCAATCACTTCTTACGTCTTTTCCCTAAGCGGCACAATAGGCATTTAAGCGATGCTATTGTGGACTGCACTACCATATCAACAAAACGTTCTGGGAAAGCGTCAGTTAAAAGCACTTTACTTCCACATTAAGAGCAAGGCTTTTAAAACGAAACATTTAGAGCATATTACCCTAGTGAAGGTTTAGTTTTACACCCTTTATCTGTAGATAGATAGCGTGAAGTTATTATACATAAGTATTATGTTTTAGATACCAGACATGCTGAACATTGCCCCATAAGTTTTAACGCGGTGGGTCTATGTTATCGTTAACGCTGCCGTTAACTCTAAACCAACCGGCAATAGAGTGACGGGTACGTGTAGCAGGCAGTACTTCATGGGGAAACTGTTCGCTCAAAAAGACGACAAGGGTATTTTTCTTCGGTAAGACTTTGGTACCTTCAACGTCATCACTGCTATTGTAAATGACCAGTTCTCCACCGTTCTCCTCCAGCCAATCTTCATTCAAATACCCGACCAGTGAAAGCACGCGATTGCCCTGCCCTTTAAACGCATCTACATGTCTTTTGTAAAATTTACCCGGTCCGTAGCAGGCGAAATGACTTTCAAACGAAAAAAGCCCCATAAAAAGTGAACGGTTTATATACTGCTGCATTGCTTCACACCATGCTAGCCACAGTGCTCCCTCTTGGGACGAGCCCGTAATCCAACATATTGCATCCCCTCTCACGTTCGTCGCTTTTTTATAGTTTTCCGCGCGACCAATGCCGGCCGTTTTATATTCTGCCTCAGAAATTGAACGCTGACAGTCTAAAAGAGCTTGTGTTATAAAATCAGGTAACCCATTCTCTTGTATAGAAAAGCCTTTCGTAACGAGGTCATCGACAATGGTTTCGAAAATCGATTCATCAAAAACATGAAGAGGTTGTATTGCTGTCAGTTGCTGTTTATTCATTTACGTTTTGTTTACCGATAAATTAAAACAAAGAAGGTTTGATGTGCATTGATGGCGTTAATGCACGCCGCGAGAAAGCTGCGACGTTATACGCCGCTAACATTAGTGTGGCAATTGTGAAACGCGGTTTTTACTCCGCAAAATTTTAATCGATAGAAGAAAAAAGTTTTATCGCTGGCGAGCGTGCTTCGAAATCGCACGCTTCTTGCTTGTCTTACTTAAAGTCAACATCAACTATACTTGAATATAAGTGATGTAAAGCGTAACAAACATGAGTAACCCATGAGTCAAGATCAAACACAAATAGAAGAAACGGAACATCATTTAGACTTGAGAAATTTAAGGCTAGATGACTACAACGATGTAAAGGCGTTAATGGATACAGTTTACGCCAATGTAGGAGGCGCTTGGCCGTACTCTAATTACAAAGCCCAGGTAACAACCTTTCCCGAAGGGCAAATTTGTATTGAAGATAAAGGCAAGGTGGTCGCTTTTGCTATCTCGGTTATCGTCGACTATGACCAGTTTGGCGATAAACACAGTTATGATGAGATAACCGGCGACGCCTACCTGACCACTCACGATCCTAACGGCGATGTGCTATATGGCGTTGAAGTGATTGTTTGCCCTGAGTATCGCGGCCTTAGACTAGGCCGCAGATTGTACGAGGCGCGCAAAGAACTGTGTCGTAACCTCAACTTAAAGTCGATAATGGCGGGCGGCCGTATACCAAACTACAAAAACCACGCTAATGAATTGTCGCCATACGAATACATTGAACAGGTAAAGCTTAAAGATATCTACGACCCTATTTTAACCTTTCAGCTTTCTAACGGCTTTGAAGTGAAACAGGTTATGTCAGCTTACTTGCCTGAAGATGAAGCGTCGCAAGGGTATGCCACCTTGCTTCAGTGGCACAATATTTACTATGAGCCTGGTACCCCTTCTCTAATCGCAAGCAGAAAGGCCAGCGCCCGTATAGGCTGTATTCAATGGCAGATGCGCTATTTTAACAATGTAGAAGAGCTATTGCAGCAGGTCGAATATTTCGTTGACGCACTGTCAGATTATTCCTGTGATGTTGCGCTTTTCCCCGAGTTTTTCAATGCACCATTAATGGGGCTTAGCCCGTCAGATTCTTCCATTGACGCTATTTGGCACTTAGCTACCTACACCGATGAAATTTTAACAGCGGTGTCCCATTTAGCGGTGTCCTACAATATCACGATCATTGCTGGCTCTATGCCTGTGGTGGAAGAGGAAGAGCTTTACAACGTTAGCTACATCTGTAAAAGAGATGGCACCATCGAGAGCCAATATAAACTGCATCCTACTCCTCACGAGAAAGAGGATTGGATAATGAAAGGCGGTAACAGCCTTAAAACCTTCGATACCGATTTTGGTAAAATTGGCGTACTGATTTGCTATGACGTGGAGTTCCCCGAGCTTGCGCGCATTCTGTCTGACCAAGAAATGCAAATACTCTTTGTTCCATTTTGGACTGATACTAAAAACGGCTATTTACGCGTACGCCGGTGCGCACAGGCACGGGCTATCGAAAATGAATGTTACGTTGCCATTGCCGGAAGTGTTGGTAATTTACCCAAAGTTGATAATGTAGACATACAGTACGGGCAAACGGCCGTATTTTCTCCTAGTGATTTTGCGTTTCCTCACGATGCAATTGTATCTGAAACCACGCCAAACACGGAAATGACTCTCATTGTTGATTTAGATTTAGACAAGCTTACCAAACTTCAAAACGAAGGATCAGTAAGAAACTACCTTGATAGAAGACGCGACTTGTATCGGGTTGAGTGGATCGGCGACAAATCCTAAAGCCGCGTTTCAGCGCAGCTAAATCTAACGCGTTAAAGAAAATGTTTAATCTTGTGGCTTATGTATTGTTGACATCTTCATAAGCCATAGAATTTCCTTTAAATAAGCGATAACATGCGGTAGCGCGTAAAAAAGGATGGGCTCTCTTCTTATTAGCGCACATCATGATAGCCTTGTGATTAGCGAGCCCTACATAACGAGATAAATAATTTACTATGGCAAACAATTCAAAAAACGACGAGTTTCCAACAATTAGGCTGGACGAAGAAGACCGTCGAGATTACCAAACCAAAAGGCAAGCGGCACCTTCAAAACCCTCTACCACGCCGTCATCAACGCCTTCTTCTCCTTCCCCTTCATCGAACGGTGGTGGAAATGGAATATGGGTAACCTTGGTTGCAATTGTAGCGTTAGCTGCATGTGGTGGCTGTTACTACTTATATACGCTATTAGAGCAACAAAAAGCCGTTGCCGATCAAGCCGAAAAACGCATTATGCAGCTTGAAAACAAACTCTCTGCCACTGGCGAAGAAATTGGCGAGTCTACGGTCGCGCTTCAGGTTAAGGTGACCGAGCTCAGTAATAAAACCAACGAGCTGTGGGAACAGATGGACAAGCTATGGGCTTCAGCTTGGCGCCGCAACCAAAAAGAAATTGCCGATTTAGGCGATCGTGTTGGCAACGTCCAAACCGCGCTCAACAAAAATATTGGTTCCGTATCTGACGATGTTAACGCCCAGGCGGCTGCCATTGGTTCTGTGAAAAATCAGCTGGCCTCGCTGGCAGACGAGTTGCTCGCGGTGAACGTTCAGCTTGAGCAAGCGGCTAACGATAAACAAAGCGCGCAACAAAGTGTGCGTAACCTTTCAGATAAGCTTTCTGTTCTAGAGCAGCGCAATACAACATTATCTGGCCGTCTGACTAGCTTAGAAAATGAAATCCGCGAAATCGCTACAAAAGTAGTGTCTCGCAGCGGTGCATCAGGTGGAAGCGGCTCGGCGCCAGCTACGGCAGGAACTCAATAGAATATTGGTTGATGTAATCTCTATTTAGCGGTGAGGCAACACACTGTTAAACGAAGAAACGAAAGGGGCAATGTGCCCCTTTCATTTTTTATGTATTAGCGTGTGTCGTGATATTATTATCTTCTTTTAAAAAATTATAGGACATACTGCGCAATGAGTGACCAAGCGCCAAAACGTTTAAATAAATATATCAGTGACACCGGCCTGTGTTCGCGACGTGAAGCTGATAAACTCATTGAGCAAAAGCGCGTTAGTGTAAACAACCATCCTCCAGAACTTGGCACCAAGATAGGCCCAAATGACATCGTAAAAGTAGATGGTAAAATTGTTGGGGCGGTGGCTAAAGACAAATCCGATCGGGTGTATATTGTTTACAACAAACCCATAGGTATCACCTGCACCACAGAGCGACACGTTAAGGGAAACATCATTGATGCCATAGGTCACAAAGCGCGTATTTTCCCTGTTGGGCGCCTAGATAAGCCATCAGAAGGGCTTATTATCTTGACCAGTGACGGTGATATAGTAAACAAGATATTGCGCGCTGAAAATGCTCACGATAAAGAGTACGAAGTCACGGTTAACCAGCCTATCAGCGAGCGCTTCGTTAAACGCATGGCCCGTGGTGTCCCTATCTTAGGAACAGTAACTAAGCCTTGTGTTGTAAAGCCCACAGGTAAAAATACGTTTACTATTATCCTAACCCAAGGGCTCAATCGCCAAATCCGCAGAATGTGTGAATTTCTCGGGTATGAGGTGACTAAATTAAAGCGCACACGAATTATGCACCTTGACCTCAAGGCCCTGAAACCGGGACAGTGGCGTAACCTCACCCAACACGAGCTAACCACGTTGCAAAATGCGGTTAAAGCATCGAGTAAAACTGCGCCCTCAAACTAACATGCCATTAAGAATGCTTTAAAACGCGCCTATGCGATAATAATTAATTGCAACGAACGCCAAATCTCAAAAATATGGTCTAAGCTTCTAGCAAATAAAAAGCGTGAGGACAAAGCGTCGCTTTTTTGAAGGAATAAAATTCACACAGAAAAAAAGCGCCCATTGGGCGCTTTTCTTGAAACCTAGTCTTATCGACGAAGGCCTAGACGCTTGATTAGGTCAAGGTAACGCTCAGCGTTCTTGCCTTTAAGGTAGTCTAGAAGCTTACGACGTTGGCTAACCATACGTAGAAGACCACGACGTGAGTGGTGATCTTTCTTGTGATCAGCGAAGTGACCTTGAAGCTTGTTGATGTTGTGAGTAAGCAAAGCAACTTGAACTTCTGGTGAACCAGTGTCGCCTTCTTTAACGCCGTACTCAGCAATGATTTTCGCGGTTTCTGCTTTAGTTAGTGACATGTCATTCTCCTAATATTAATGCTTCGCCGATCACTAATTCAGCAAAGCGGAATGAGCGCCGTATTATAATGACCTTTGCACAGTTAGCAAGGACCGAACAACGTAATTTCATCAATTAACCCGTTTAAGGTTCGATTCCATCTTATTAATACGTTTAGCTAACTCGCTTTTGTATTCGAAACCGTTCAGAAAATCCCTTGCCCGCTGGTCACTTTTGTATCCGTATGCAGAATACACCGAGTGGGCTATGTTTATCTTAGCGTCGCGATCTACAACTAAGTCTAAATTTTGTTCGACAAATTGCGGTGATCTGTAAACTGCTCCTTGTAATAAGGTAACCACTGCTTGCTTAGTATCGATATTCGTTTGGCGTTGTGCCCAACTTAGCGCGGTGTCGGGCTCAAAATAAGCGATAGTTCTGGCAGCGTGTTCAACATCAGATTGATAGTTTTCACTACTGCTATGTTCTACAAACCAGGAAGCAGCTTCACTGGGTGATTGGTTTACATAACTGTCAAAGACCGCGCGCTTTATCTCATTTTTTCGTTCGTTGTCATCTAGCGTATCGAACCAAGCTTTAGTACTTTCAACGTCTTTGCGTACCCATACACTTATTAAATTCGTTTCTAACCGTTTGTCATCCGAACGTTTTACTAACGTTAACGTGTCTCGAAACTGCTCTGATGTTTCTAGGATACTAAAAATACCGCTGTAGGCCGCACTTTTTAAATTTTCTGACTCAAGAAGAGCGATAGACTGAAAGGCACTATCAATGTCCTCACTTGCCATTTCTCTAAAAATGAGCAGAGGGTAAATGTTGTTTTCGAGCCTGCCTGAGGTAAGTGAAGTATTATTAATATACCAATCAAGGGCCTTAGAGGGCGATTGATTAGCCCAATTCGCTATAACTGATACGCGAAACTGCTGCTTCGTTTCCAAGTTAATATTCATATTATCAACAAGGTCCCAGGCTTTTTCGGGGTTCAGCTCTACTAAGCGAGAGACCATTGTTGACAAAATCATGGCGGCATCTGGATCGCTAATAGACGTATCGATGCTTGATAACGTATCGATAATTGCCTGCTCGCCCATCGTGCTTATAGAGATAATTAAGGCGCCTATTTGTTTTAAGCTAAGCTTGGGCTTGTCGGACAACCAGGCTTTTAGGCTAATCTCATCAGGTTTACTCGCTGAGTCTTTGGGTAACTGATCACGCTTAGTTTCCCCTTGCTGAGGGGGTAGCGCTTCTTGTGAGACGTGTTCATCTTTACCGTCGCCTACATTGGTTATGTGTACAGAAGCTTCTGAGGGGACCGTAGGGCGCTTATCATTGGCATAGTAACCCGCTGCAAATACCAGGCATAGCGAACAAAGCCATAAACCAATCCATTTGATCATTGTGTAATCCCTTAATTAACACACTGCGCCCGTTTAAGACGTTTCGCAGAAAGTAAAAGTCTGTATGAGTGATAAATAACCTACCACTAAATGGTGCGCCTTTTATACTACTTTATCTGCCAATAAAAAAGCCTTGCGGTAACCGCAAGGCTTTAAACGAGTATAATTTGCTAGGTATCGCTAATTGCTAAGAACTAACTATAAACAACGCGACGTTTCGGGTTAACGAATATTTCTTGCTTGGGTATACCCTGATCTTTTGGGTCAAGTACCCCTTCCCCTACGCCAAGGAAAATGCCGTTGATATCAACACCGTGATAAACACGATAAGACGTGCCCTCACTAAGTGGCTCGCTGCACTCTCCTTTAACCGATTGTCCATTATCAAAGCGATTTCTCTCAGCGTCGTTGATAGTCACAAACGGCAGACGACTTACCGCGGTGTCCATAGGAATGAGCAAGTCATCAAGTGCTTTAAACTCACCGTCGTCTAGTGACTCCTGGATTTCAATTAGCTTTTCAAGCGATACCATTTTATCCGTAGGATAATCGGCCACTTCAGTACGATGTAAACGGGTAACGTAGGCACCGCATCCTAAGTTTTGCCCTAAGTCATCAACGATTGAACGTATATACGTGCCTTTGCTGCATTTTATTCGCATATCCACGTAAGGAAGCTCAATGCGTAACACGTCAAGCTCAAAGACTTCAATATCACGGGGCTCTCGCTCTATTTCAATCCCCTGTCGGGCATAATAATACAGCGGCTTACCTTGATGTTTGAGTGCAGAAAACATAGACGGGATTTGTTTGCTTTTACCTAAAAAAGCAAGGCATGCGTCGCGGACTTGCTCTTCGCTAACATTGACGGGCTTTTCTTCAACAACTTCGCCGTCTGCGTCAGAGGTGGTTGTACGCACCCCTAGCTGCGCCGTAACTTCATACGTTTTCTCAGCATCGAGCAGAAACTGAGAAAACTTAGTCGCCTCACCAAGACACAAAGGCAGCATACCACTAGCGAGAGGATCAAGCGCTCCTGTGTGACCCGCCTTGGCTGCTTTATAAAGCCAACGCACTTTTTGAAGAAGCTGATTCGAAGAACCACCAAGTGGTTTATCAAGCAATACTATGCCGTTAATATCACGGCCTTTACGACGTCTTGCCATCTACTCCTGCTCTTGTGAATCGTCTTGGTCGCGCTTTGACTCATCTTTTGCAATGGTCTGAGACACAAGATTAGAAATACGCATACCTTCAATAATTGATTTATCTTCAAAAAAGTGAAGGTCAGGGACTGAACGCATACGAAGTCGTTTAGCAAGAATACTGCGAATGAACTTCTTGTACTCTGCTAGCTGTTTTATTTGAACTTTACCTTCTTCTTCCGTGCTGTTGTAAATGGTTACAAAAATCTTTGCGTGCGCTAGATCGCGCGATACATCTACGTCAGATACCGTAATCAAAGGCATATCACCCACACGGTGCTTGTATTCATTTTGCAGGATGCTAGCGACTTCTTTATGAACTTGCTGAGCAACTCTGTCGGTACGTGAAAACTCACGAGCCATTGTATTCTCCTTTCCTTATTTAACCTTGAAGCACGCTGTTGGGTCTGACGCTTTAGGTACAGACAAAAACGGGAGCACTCGGCCCCCGTTTTTCACATGCCGAATTAACTAAGGCAATTAAATTTCGCGTTTAACTTCAACGATTTCGAAGACCTCGATTTGGTCGCCTACTTTTACGTCGTTGTAGTTCTTAACGCCGATACCACATTCCATGCCGTTACGAACGTCTTGTACGTCATCTTTAAAGCGACGTAGTGATTCTAATTCACCTTCGTAAATTACTACGTTGTCACGTAGTACACGGATTGGATTGCTGCGCTTAACATTACCTTCGGTAACCATACAGCCGGCAATTGCACCCAGTTTCGGTGACTTAAATACATCACGTACTTCTGCAAGACCAATGATTTCCTGCTTGAATTCTGGTGCAAGCATACCACTCATGGCCGCTTTCACTTCATCAATTAGGTTGTAGATAACGCTGTAGTAACGTAAATCAATTTCTTCCGCTTCTAGTACGCGACGGGCAGTTGCATCGGCACGAACGTTAAAGCCAAGTACGATAGCACCTGATGCAGCTGCAAGAGTTGCGTCAGTTTCAGTGATACCACCTACACCGCTACCTACAATATTTACTTTCACTTCAGAAGTAGAAAGCTTGATAAGTGATTCGGAAATCGCTTCTACAGAACCCTGAACGTCGGCTTTAAGTACGATGTTAAGTTCGCTAACATCACCCGATTCCATGTTCGCAAACATGTTTTCAAGTTTCGCTTTTTGCTGACGTGCTAGTTTAAGTTCACGTTTCTTCTGGTGACGCTTAGCGGCTACTTCACGCGCTTTACGCTCGTCTTTAACAACAGCGGCGTCTTCACCCGCTACCGGTACTCCTGAAAGACCAAGTACTTCAACTGGTGTAGATGGACCGGCAAGCTTCATGTCTTTACCGTTTTCGTCGCGCATAGCACGAACGCGGCCGTATTCTTCACCACATAGTAGGATGTCACCCGCGCGTAGCTGGCCTTCCTGAACAAGTACTGAAGCCACTGGCCCACGACCTTTATCAAGGCGAGACTCAATAACGATACCACGACCTGGACCTTCCGCTACTGCTTGAAGGTCAAGCAGTTCAGATTGTAGTACGATAGCTTCTAGAAGCTCGTCTACGCCCATACCTGTTTTAGCAGATACGTTACAGAACTGGTGCTCACCACCCCACTCTTCTGAGATAACTTCAAGTTGAGAAAGCTCAGTTTTAACGCGGTCTGGATCAGCGGTTTCCTTATCCATTTTGTTCACTGCAACAATCAGTGGTACGCCAGCCGCACGGGCGTGCTGTACCGCTTCTTTCGTTTGCGGCATTACGCCATCATCTGCAGCAACAACAAGGATAACGATATCGGTTGCCGTAGCACCACGTGCACGCATTGCCGTAAACGCGGCGTGTCCAGGTGTATCTAGGAACGTGATTTCACCGTTATCTGTTTGTACTTTATATGCACCGATGTGCTGAGTAATACCACCCGCTTCACCATCTGCAACCTTCGCACGACGAATGTAGTCAAGTAACGATGTTTTACCATGGTCAACGTGACCCATGATAGTAACAACAGGTGCACGGCTGGTTTTCTCACCGTCTGTACCATCTGCTAACAACTCATCTTCTAGTGCATTATCGTTAACAAGTTCGTATTTGTGACCCATCTCTTCGATAACCAGTACCGCTGTATCTTGGTCTAGTACTTGGTTAATGGTCGCCATCTCGCCCATCTTCATCATGGTCTTGATAACTTCATTAGACTTAATCGCTAGTTTACTAGCAAGTTCGCCTACCGTGATGGTTGCGCCTAGTTTTACTACGCGCTCAACAGGTGCCGCTGGCTTATTAAAGCCCTGCTTAAGATGCTCACCTGCGTTTTTCTTAGACTTACGACGACGGCGCGATGAACGCTCTACCTGCATGTCTTCTTCGTCTTCTGCTTCTTGAGCATAACGGTTAGAGTGCAAGTGAACTTCTTCAGCTTCTGCTTTCTTACGACGTTCTTCTTCTTCTTTCCAGCGACGTTCGTTTTCTTCAGCGAGTTTACGCGCTTCATCAGCCGCTTTCTTCGCGTCTTCTTCAAGCTTCTTCTGCGCTTCTTCTTCTTGCGCTTTGCGTAAACGCTCTTCTTCCTGACGCGCAGCTTCCGCTTCCGCTTTTTCAGCTTCAGTTAGCTCTGGCTCGTCTTTTTTACGTGCTTCAGCTTCTTTCTTAGCTTGTTCTGCGCGACGAACACGCTCTTCTTCAGCGGCTTTTTTCGCTTCTTGTGCTTTGCGTGCTTTTTCTTCGGCGGCTTTTTTCGCTTCTGCCGCCGCTTTCTCTTCCGCTTCGCGCTTCAGCCGTGCTTCTTCTTCAAGACGCTTCGCCTCTTCTTCCGCTTGACGCTGCTGCTCTTCAATGTCGCTACGCTTAACGTAAGTGCGCTTCTTGCGAACTTCTACTTTCACTTCTTTAGACTTACCTACACTTAGCGTGCTTGTCGTCTTACGTTTCAGTGTCATGCGCGTTGGTTCAGCTGCGCTGCCGTGTTGCTTACTTAAATGATCCAATAGTTTCTGTTTCTCGTCTTCGTTTACCTGTTCGCCGGCACTCTTAGAGATACCCGCGTCTTTAAACTGGCCAACCAATCGGTCAACGGTCGTACCAATGTCGCTGGCGAGCTTTTCAATAGATACATCTGCCATTACGTATTTTTCCCCCTGTTGACCTTACTCTTCTTCACTGAACCATACGATATTACGAGCCGCCATGATTAACTCACCGGCTTTCTCTTCGTCTAGTTCATCGATATCACTGATATCATCGGTACCTTGTTCTGCTAATTCCTCTAGGTCGATAACACCGCGGCTGGCCAACACATAAGCCACGTGTTTACTCATACCCTCAAGATTTAATAAGGCTTCGGTAGGTTCTGCACCTTCAAGCGACTCTTCGTTCGCTAGTGCACGCGTGGTTAAGAAAGCGCGCGCTCTATTGCGCAACTCTTCAACCATATCTTCATCTAACCCTTCAACCGCTAGAAGTTCACTTGCCGGCACGTATGCCACTTCTTCTAGTGTCGTAAAGCCTTCATCTACTAGGACAGACGCAAATTCTTCGTCAATATCCAAACCAGCAGTAAATAGATTCAGTACCTTCGCGTTTTCTTCTTCGTGCTTCTTGTTGAGGTCTTCAACCGTCATCACGTTAAGTTCCCAGCCTGTTAGCTGGCTTGCTAAGCGAACGTTTTGACCGCTACGGCCAATCGCTTGCGCTAGATTATCGGCTTCAACTGCTACATCCATGTTATTGCTGTCTTCGTCAACAACAATTGATGCTACTTCAGCAGGTGCCATTGCATTGATAACAAATTGCGCTGGGTTTTCATCCCAAAGCACGATATCAACACGTTCGCCGCCCAGTTCACCCGACACAGCTTGTACACGTGAGCCACGCATACCAACACACGCACCCACAGGGTCTAAACGCTTATCGTTGGTTTTAACAGCAATCTTTGCACGAGAGCCCGGGTCGCGAGCAGCAGATTTAATTTCTAGTGTTTCTTCCGCGATTTCTGGCACTTCTAAGCGGAATAGTTCAACTAGCATGTCTGGATGCGTACGGCTGATAAATAGTTGTGCGCCACGCGCTTCTGGACGAATTACGTAAAGAAGACCACGTACACGGTCACCAGGACGGAAAGTTTCACGAGGAAGCATGTCATCGCGGTAGATAACACCTTCAGCGTTGTTACCCAAATCGATGATGATATTATCGCGGTTAACTTTCTTAACCGTGCCTGTTACCAACTCACCCACTTTATCTTCGTACTCAGCAATCATCTGCTGACGCTCAGCTTCACGTACTTTCTGTACGATAACTTGCTTAGCTGTTTGCGTAGTTATGCGGTCGAATTTGATAGATTCAATCTGTTCTTCCACATAATCGCCAAGTTGTATCTCTGGTTCGTCGATTTGCGCCGCAGAAATCGTAATTTCAGCAAATGGGTTTTCCTGTTCTTGATCATCAGGGATAACCAACCAGCGACGGAATGTATCAAAGTCACCAGACGTTCTGTCGATGCTTACACGAACTTCAATTTCGCCTTCGTTTTTCTTTTTTGTTGCGCTAGCAATAGCAAACTCTAGCGCTTCAAAAATCTTTTCTCTAGGCACTTGTTTTTCATTTGAAACGGCTTCCGCCACTAACAAAATTTCTTTATTCATTTTCGCCTCACTTTTGCTTTCGTCGATGAAAGCAGAGCTGTTCCGTTAATCGAACGTGGGAACAACGTTACCTTTTTCGATATTCGCCACAGCTAACTGGAACTGCTGGCCATCCACTTCAATACTTACCATGCCGTTTTCGCACGCAAGTACTTTGCCTTTAAAATTGCGTCTGTCGTCCATCGGCATAGACAAACGAACCTGAACCACTTCACCCACAGACTCGATGTAATGCTTTTCTTTGAAAAGCGGTCTGTCCATACCTGGTGATGACACTTCCAAGTTATATTCAGTGCTAATTGGATCTTCAACGTCCAAAATCGCGCTAACCTGATGACTTACATCTGCACAATCATCTACGGTAATCCCGTTTTCATGATCAATAAAAACGCGAAGAATCGAATGTTTCCCCGCTCGTACAAACTCGATGCCAACCAACTCAAATCCAAGTGCTTCAACACCTGGTTCTAGCATTTCGGTTAGCTTCTCTTCAAGTTTTGCCAATGCAAACCTCCAAAAACGAAAAAAGGGCCTAAAGCCCACCTGTCATCACCCGGCTCAGCGAGGCTGACTCCAGGTTTTAATACAACAAAAAGCCCCGGACTAGCGGGGCTTTTATTAAAATTCTGAACCCATACCTGCCAACAAGGGCAGTTGCAAACTTATGGGTAAAACCACCGTTAGGTGATAGCTTGCTATGGATGAGGGCGTTACTTTCCTGAACACTCATTTCTGAACTCTGAGGGAGCCCGCGCTCATCACTTAATGTGTCCATTATACGTATAGGCGGCGCATTAAGCAACAGCCAATACTTAGTCTTCGTCTTTGAAGGTGGCTTTAATGTCGAGAATTTTCGGCATTATTTCGATTATTAAATCAACTAAACGAGGCTCAAAATGCTTGCCTCGTTGACTCTCTAAAAAATCGATAGTTTTTTCGATACTCCAAGCGTCTTTGTAAGGACGCTTACTGGTTAGGGCATCAAACACATCAGCAAGAGCGCAAATTCGGCCTTCAATAGGAATATCCTCGCCTGCTAGCCCGTTGGGATAACCGGTACCATCCCATTTTTCATGGTGGGTTAAAGACACCGATTTAGCGACTTTTAATAAAACCGAGTCACCACAATCACCAATGATTTCAGCCCCTATCTCAGGGTGGTGCTTCATGGTCGCAAATTCTTCATCGGTCAATTTACCAGGCTTAAGCATGATACTGTCTGCAATGCCTATTTTCCCTATGTCATGCATAGGGGCTGCATGAAGCAGAATCTCAGCTTGCTTCTCTGATAGGCCATAAGCCAGCGCCAGTTCTTTCGAATAATGACTCATACGCATGACATGCATACCCGTCTCATTATCTTTATACTCAGCTGCTTTACCGAGGCGCTGTACAACTTGTAAACGGCTGTCGAGCAACTCGTCGGCTTGGACCAAACTTAGGTGAGTTTTAACCCGCGCTTTTACTATAGCAGGTGAAATAGGCTTAGTAATATAATCTACTGCGCCAGCGTCAAAACCTTGTGTTTCATCTTGCTCATCATTTAACGCGGTGACGAATATAACAGGTATCTGCTTTGTATTTTCTTGCTGCTTTAACTGTCTGCATACTTCAAAGCCCGTTAAACCTGGCATCATGACATCCAGCAAAATTAAATTTGGCTGCCTGCTTGGCGCTAATTTGAGCGCTTCCTCGCCATTTCTCGCAAAAATAAGCTGATAATCGTTGGCTAGTAGTTGCTTTAAAACGCGGAGATTGACAGGCTCGTCGTCTACAAGCAATAAAGTGGGTTTTTCAATATCAATATCTAACATGCCCTGTCCCATGGCTACTTTAACTCTTCTAACATTAACGAAATCCGTTCATGCGCGAGTTCAAATTCGAAATCGTCTATATCTAATATGATTTGCGTTATTTGTTCTTTATGACTAGAACACCCTACTTCACGCAGGAAAGCCAACTCTTCTTCATCCACCATATTTTTGTCAACGCTTTCAAGCAGCGACATTAAATGGCTAAGTAACAGCTCGTTGTCGATGCTTTCATTTATAGCATCCTCAGCGTACAAGGGCGACTCGCTCAACATTAATTCAATTTTATCTAATGCGTCTCTTAATACATTAATGTTTTCTATATCAACGTGTGACTTCAGCGCTTGAGACTCTATATCTCGCGTGGTGCGGAAAAACGTGGTTAAACATAAATTCCCAGACGTGCCTTTCAATCCATGTGCTAAAGCTGCTACCGCTTTGTAATCTTCCCTAATTGTAGCACTCATCAGCGCATCTATTTTATCTCGACAAGAAGAGGTAAATTTATCGACCTCTTGGAGCACCGTATCTTCGTTGCCCCACAAATCAATGGCCTTATTGATATCTAAAATATGCTTTTCAACACTGAGTGTAGATGCGCGATGCTGCGTTGGCAGCGCGTTTTCTGATACTTTCACCTGCTCAGTTTCCAGGTTAAGTACCCGCACAATCTCTTCCATTAATAAGGAGAAATCCACAGGCTTATTAGCAAATCCTTCCATACCGGCTTGCTCTGCCTCATACTTATCTTGAACGAGCACACTTGCAGTAAGTGCGATGATAGGCGTTGCAGGTAATCCCTGATCTTTTTCATAAAGTCGACGTTGTTTAGCTGCCTCTAAACCATCGAGGTTAGGCATTTGTAAATCCATCAACACCACATCAAAAGACTGTGCGCGCATTTTTTTAAGTGCGATCAAACCGTCTGTTGCCGTCTCTACCTTGTGCCCTGAGCGTTTAAGCAGTAATGAAAGTAACTCAATATTTTGCTGAACATCATCCACTACCAGAATATTCAGTGTAGACTCGATATGCGTTATTTTTGCATCCGCGTCAGCCTTGCTCGTTTCATCTAACGCAACAACTTCTAACGGTAGCCGAAAGGTAAAGGTCGTCCCTTTCCCTTCTTCACTGGTTGCACAAATATTGCCGCCCATCAGCTCTACCAGCTGTTTCGAAATCGTGGTACCTAACCCGGTCCCCCCATACTTTCTACTCATTGACGCATCGGCTTGAGAGAACGGGTCGAATACATTGTCCAACTGCGCTTTCGTCATCCCAATGCCGGTATCTGAAACATCAAAGTAAACAAGCTCTCCTTCACTTCTTACCGCTATTTCTACTTTGCCTTCGTGCGTAAACTTCACAGCATTGCCAATCAGGTTGTTAAGTACTTGCCGCATGCGCTCTGGTACACCTCGGTAACCATCGGCAACCGACGCATCCACGTTAAGTACTAGGTCGACCTTTTTGCGTTTAGCTTCTAACCAAAAGGTCGATACAACAAGGTCTAATTCTTCACGTATAAGGAAGTCGCGATAGTCTAGATCAAGCTTTCCTTTATCTAACTTAGCACTGTCCAAAATATCATTGAGTAGGTGAAGCAGGGAGCGCGCCGAACGATTAATTGTAGTGAGATGAGATTTTTGTTCGTCTCGTAAGGCCTCGCCTAACATGAGGTCGCTAAAGCCAATAATCGCGTTCATGGGTGTACGAATTTCATGGCTCATATTTGCTAAGAAGGCCGTACGGGCTGCGGCAGCCTGCTCTGCCTTTTCTTTCGCGGCTTTAAGCTCATCTTCCATTACACGTCTTTGAGTGATATCAGAGATAAACCCATCTACGTAAAGCACGTTGCCATCTTCATCTTTAACATGAACGCCGTGCTCCGTTACCCATTTAACTTCGCCTGATTTTGCAACAATGCGATATTCATAGGAGAACGGGCCCCCGTCGCTGTTTACATTACAAAGCCTTTCCACATCGTCAGGATGATAAAGGTCACTAAAAGAACGCTTTGGGTCTGGCAATACAAAATCTTCGGGTGAATAACCCGTTACTTCTGTAACCGCATCACTAATAAATACCATTGGCCAGCCAGGCATATTCAGACAGCGATACGCTACTCCCGGAATATTAGAAATCAAACTTCTAAACTTAGCCTCACTTTCACGAAGGGCATCTTCTATTTCTTTACGTTTGCGCAAATCGGAAGCAAACGAAACAAAAACCGGCTTTCCATCAATTTTCGTATACCCCACACCGAGGCGAACCGGTATCTTTTCACCACCTTTTCTTAATATTTCTACTTCACGTCCAGTACCAATAATTTGCTCAGTGGGCACAACCCGTTGACTAAAAAAGTCATCGTCGTAAAGGTGGCGCCTTTCATGAGGAACAATTTCAGACGCGTGAAGACCAATGAGTTCATCAGGCTTATAACCATAAATATGTTCTACGGCAGGGTTAGCCGTTTTTATGATGCCTTTATCATTGACAGTCATGATGGCATCTACTGCCGTGTCGGTTATTGCTCTTTGAATTCGTTCGCTTTCGATTGCCCGTACCATAACGTCACGGTATTTGAATAACAGGCTGATACCCAACACCATAGTAATAAGTATAAGTGTAACTATTGCTATTGATACGGCCAAAAAGACCGCGATATTTGATGATTGAGCAGAGGTTTCCATACCAGGCGGCAAAACAAAACGCGCTGCGGCCATGCCGGTATAATGCATTCCTGCAATAGCACACCCCATAACTACACTAGCTAGTAAAACGTGTTTACCCAAAAGCTTTTTAGACTTCGTTGCCGCTCTTATTCCAAACTTAATCCAAAGTGAAAGCATGGCAAGAAGTACTGCTACTATAATGGACAGCGCGAACATAGGTAAGTTGTATCGCAGCAAAGGTGCCATTTCCATTGCCGCCATACCACTGTAGTGCATAGTACCAATACCTGCGCCTACCAATACACCGCCAAGAATAACTTCACTCACACTGATGCGGGTTTTAATTAGTAAATTCAGCGCTACCCATGCCGCCGCAATGCCCGGCAGGGCCGACAGCCCCGTTATAAGGGGGTCATATTCAACAGATACGCACAAATCAAACGCGGTCATGCCCAGAAAATGCATAGACCAAATGCCGCCACCAAGCGCAATACTGCCCGTTCCCAATAGCGTATTCCGGCGAAGGTGATCGGTTGTAACGGCAGCTTGTCCTGCGACATTAAACGCCATAAATGATGCAAATATTGCGACTAAAAGAGACAATACTACGAGGGGAAAGTGGTAGGCGCCCTCTAGCAAAGTGGCGCTTTCTTCAAACGTAAAAAAGCGAGATATCATAACGCGGCAAAACTACCTTCTAGTTAATTGTTATTAGTGGCGATAAATCAATTTAGCATACACATTTCTATAGTGTAGTTATTTGTTGAGAATATTGTGCCAAAAAATATAGAAGGAATAATTAAAAGGCGAAAAAGAAAAAACCCAGCAAATGCTGGGTTTTTAATGTGGTTGCGGGAGCAGGATTTGAACCTACGACCTTCGGGTTATGAGCCCGACGAGCTACCAGACTGCTCCATCCCGCGACTGTACGGTAAAGCATGGTGTTGCGATGCTTTATAATTCTGGCTATATAAATATGGTTGCGGGAGCAGGATTTGAACCTACGACCTTCGGGTTATGAGCCCGACGAGCTACCAGACTGCTCCATCCCGCGATTGTACGGTAAAGCTTGCATTGCAAAGCTTTGAAATTCTGGTTTATTTTCTGTGGTTGCGGGAGCAGGATTTGAACCTACGACCTTCGGGTTATGAGCCCGACGAGCTACCAGACTGCTCCATCCCGCGCCAGAAAATATACGTTTGAAGCGTTTCGTTTAATGCCTCGCTTCAACGTGGTGCGTATTATACATAGGGACTTTCTCAACACAAGTACAAAGGTGCGAAATATTTCATTTTTCTGACTGTTCGCAGTTTAATTGACCAACATGCTCAAAGTTAATACGAATATGCTGCTGATTAGCACCTTTTACAAAGCACACGCGCTAAGTTATTTAAATTTTTCCATTTTTTCAGCAAGCGAGAAATCCAGTTCAGTCAATCCACCGGCGTCATGGGTGGTCAAAGTTACTTCTACTTTATTGTAAACGTTAAACCATTCTGGATGATGCTTTAGCTTCTCAGCCCAAATAGCCATTTGCGACATCCACCCAAACGCCCGAATAAAGCTTTTAAACGTAAATGTTTTTTTAATGCTATCACCACTGCGCTCCCAAGGGGTGTCATCAGTTATCAGAGCGTTGAGTGCTTCAAGTTTATTCTCAATTTCACTTTCTACCAGTTTTGTAGCCATAGCGCGTTCCTTGAAATAACGTAAATTGATTGACACGTGAGCTTACTACTTTAATGAAACGTTGAAAGATTAGAAGTCATTGCGCGCTATTAGGAAAGCGCAAGGTGGAGGAAATAGTTTACAAGCAATTAAAAAAGCCGACCTAGCGTTGTGACTCACTAGGTCGACTTTATAGGTGCAACGTTAAGCGTTAAAACTCAATAGCTAAACGCGCATAGATTTGTCGGCCTCGCGGGTCGTGAACTTTTGAGTCAAAACCACTATTGGTAAATAGCTGAGGGGGTTCTTCATCAAACATATTGATTGCACCAAGGGTTAACACGTAACTCTGCTCAGTATCATAAAGACCGCCAAGGTCAATGTTATATTGCGCATCAACCGTTAGGTGGCTATCCACTTCGTAAAATCCGCCCGCACAACCGCCTAGGTTAGCTGTGCCGTCATCACAGTTTTGGTCATCGTCATACGACGAAATATAGCGCAAGAAGACATTGGCAGCATGGATGTCATTCTTCCAAGCCAAGCCTAAATTCGCGCGCAGCTCAGGGGAAGATACTCCTATGTTGTTAAAGTTACGACGCCCTGCGCCGTCTATATTACCTGCCTGTGGGTCCATAAGGTCATATTTAGTAATATAGGTAGCATTAAGTGACGGCGTGAAGCTACCAAAGTCGGTTTCAATTTTATAGCTGGTCACAAAATCAAGACCCGATGTTTCAAGTGAGCTTGCGTTAACATAGGTATTGTTCACCTGAAGCGCTGGGCCGGTCAACGGATCGCCCGCGCGAATGACTCGGTCAGGATTCGTCGGGTCTTCATTGAGTACCGCTTGCGCATTCTCCTGAATGATCAAGTCTTCAAATTCAAAATTCCAATAATCAACTTCTATAGAAAAATCTCTGAATGGCTCGTAAGAGAAGCCAATGTTATAGGCGGTAGATTCTTCAGGTTTCAAATCTTCATTACCCGACGTTCGCACCGCAACAAAAGCGACGGCCCCTTGAACAGGGTCAATTAACTGCTGTAACGACGTAGCCCCGCCTTGCGCTAGGAAGACCGTAGGCGCTCTAAATGAGGTAGAAATTGATCCACGGAACGAGAATTCATCGGTTGCGCGCCACGAGACCGCGAGTTTCGGGTCGACAGTACTACCTATTGAGCCACCGTAATCTTCATAACGCACGGCAAGCTGAACGTCTAATTCGTCGTTAATAGGTAAGGCTAATTCACCAAACGCCGCCCATACGTCTTGGCTACCATCAATATCGGGGTTACCAATCACGAAGGTGAAGCTGTCTTGATTCGCCAAGTCATCATAATCTTGACTAAGCTGGTTTTCTCGATACTGCACTCCTAGCGCCAAAGCCGCAAATCCACCGCCCATTTCAAAGACATCAAACGAAGTGAAAGCTTCGAAGACTTCTAAGTCAGCTTTAGAATCAATTACCTCTGTGCCCGTAAATGAACTAACGACATAATCAGAATTGGGGGCCGATGTATAAGAGGTAGCAAACGGATTAAAGAACTCACAATTCCCTACCCCGGGCGACCCTGCTATAGGATCACAGTTCGAACCGCCAAGGCCATAAAGTGCCAGCTGGAACTCTGTGTTTAATACATCAGGTACTCTGAACACAAAATCGTTCACTGCTCGGGTATAACTTACTTCCCAGAACCCTGTGTCGGTGACACCTTGTAAGCTGGTGCTAAAACGAAGGGTGTCAGATTCGGTATTCGCTGGGTCGCCTTCAAAGCCGTTTCCTTCTGCTCTTCCGAAAAAGGCCACAGACTGGCCAAACGGGTTTTGCGGGTGATAATCAGGAACGATGGGCGAAGTTAAGATAGGGAAGCTTGGTGCTCCCCCCCGCTCTGCACGGTTTCTTGCGGTACTGAATTCCGCTGTCCAAGTTATATCGTTATCAAACTCATAATCGGCGCGAACATAGGCATTGGTTCGACTTTCATCGGCAACATACGAATAAAATTTACCAAAATCGAAGCCACAAAAGCCTACTTCTAAGCCGGGAATCGTGCCGCTAGGTGCTCTGAGATCTGGCGCGCCGCCGAACTCTTCACATCCATATGGATCAATTATTGGAAGTGGACCCGCTCCAGGAATATTCAAAAAATAAGAGCCAGGATTTCCTAGGGCACTGGTGTCATCTTGCGGACGACTTAAGCGTCTATCGCTTAAAAACAGTGGCGAGCGGTTGGTATAGCTGATTGCAGCAAGTACGCTTCCGTTGTCTCCAGTAGCTCCCCACAACCCCTGTAGAATATACTCTTTATTATCGCCATGGGCCCCATCTTGATAATCAACGCTTACCATTGCACCGTCGTAGTTTCGTTTAGTAATAAAGTTAACTACACCGGCAACCGCGTCAGAACCGTAAAGGGCTGATGCTCCATCTTTCACTACTTCCATGCGGTCGATGGCAATCATAGGTACTAATGAACTAGTGTCTACAAAGTTGAGGCCTTCATTAGTGGGCTGAGCGGTAACTACTTGGCGCTTGTTATTTAGCAGGACCAAGGTCGAGGCAACACCAAGGCCCCGAAGGTTAATATTAGATGTGCCAGCAGTCGCGTTTTGCGTAAACGCGTCTGGGTTGTTTTCAGCACCTGTGTTAATGGTAAGTGTTTGTGTAATGTCAGCAATATTCTTTGCGCCAATTGCATCAATAGCCACGCTATCAACAACGGCCAGCGGTGAGGGTGATTCGAAGTTCTCGCTTCGGCGCACGAAACTGCCGGTAACTAGAATAAGTTCAACGTCTTTCTTTGCTTCTTGCTCTTTATCTGCGTCAGTTTCTTGTGCTGAAACTAAATAAGGTGAGCAAAGTAAAGCAGTGCCAACCATAGCGGCAACTGCGGTCTTACGCGTTTTAAATTTCATAGTGTGATTCCAAATCTGGGCTTATCACTACCGGCACTACTACTCACACTTTCCGCTAGCAACAGGCTGTTCGATTTTGTGTTGTTATTGTGATAGGTCACATCAAGTGATGGCCTACTCAATTGATACTATGCCCGATTTTCACCTTTGTAAATTTATTGTGAATAATATGTTTACATTAATTTTACACATGGTCAGACCAGATAGACTTTTGGATAAGATCGTATTTAAAATCTAGATACTTCCTAATATTCCACTGAGTATATGTTTCATTGATTAGGTAATTTATACACTACCTCTACAACGGCCCACCTACACACCTAAACTAACTTCATAAAATTCAATCACATAAGAATTAGCATTTAGAGGAACGAAATTTGATTGATCAAGAACAGGCCCACAACAGGTGAATGAGGTTTATGGAGTTTCCGAAAGTAGACGAGGTATATAAGCTTTTAAGTGAAAAGTTAGAAAGCTGGATAGAGGGTGGCATTACCCTACTACCAAATATAGTCGTCGCATTTCTTATTGCTATTGTATTTGGGGTCATAGCTAAAGTTGTGGGCAACGTCGCAGGTAAACTAATGCGACGTACGTTTGAGTCCCTACAAATTGCTGGCCTTCTTACCTCTATTATTAAAGCGATTGTACTTGTTGCCGGCATTTTCATTGCTCTAGATTTCGTCGGTCTTAAAGGCACTGTTACATCACTACTTGCAGGTGCTGGTATTGTAGGGTTAGCGATTGGTTTTGCTTTTCAAGACATGACAGAAAACTTCATTGCTGGCGTAGCAATGGGTATTAGAAAGCCCTTTGATATTGGTGATGTTATTGAAGCTGAAGGGGTGTTTGGAAATGTTAAGGAAATAAACCTTAGAAATACGTTGGTGGAAACCTTTTACGGCCAGCTAGAGGTTATTCCAAACAAAATTTTGTTCCGCAACATCCTGACTAATTATTCGTATTTAGGTTACCGAAGAATAGAAGTGCCTGTGGGTATATCCTACGCCGACGATATTGAACAAGCCGCTAAAGTGATTACGGATGCGATGAACGAAAAGGACTACGTTATCAAGAAAGAAGAAACCGCGGTGTATGCCGAGTCTTTTGGCGATTCTAGTATTAATCTTCTGCTGTGGTTTTGGATTCGATATCCGGGAGAGCCGGGCTTTATGGTAGTTCGTCACGATGCCATTACCACGGTTAAAACGGTGCTTGAAGATAATGACATACTGATACCGTTCCCAATCAGAACGCTGGATTTTAATGCCAAGGGCAGCGATAAACTAAACACCATGCTTAGCGATCGAAATGAATCGAAAGCAAGTAACCATAGTTCAACCTCGCCGCAGTCTTCTGCTGGCGAAAAGGCGAGCGACGGGTCAAGTCACGCCGATGAAGAGTAAAAACCAAAGGAGAAACAAATGGAAATGTTAAATTCAACTACACGTAAACACGCATTTTTAGCACTGATTTTTGCAGCGAGTATTGGAAGCTTAGGTGGTTGCGCTACTATCGAAGGCGCTGGCGAAGATATTCAAAGCGCTGGTGAAGCGGTAGAAGAAGGAGCGCAAGAGGCATCGAACTAAGTGCCAATTTTGTGAATTAGGTACAGAGTTCTCTACTATCAACAATAGCCTGATGAAGGATGCGTTCTTCATCAGGCTTTTTTGTGCTTAGTTTTCACCAAAACAGTGAAAATTCATTAATATGCCCATTATTGCCATGGCCCTGCATATAGCTTGAGCTAGGGTTTAAGTATCGCTAACATTAAAAAACTGCCTACAAGCGCTGGGTTACCGCTCGATTTTAAAAGGCAGCTAGCCTCAACTTTAAAGAGCTTGCCTTGCGGCTTTTCAGTCACGTCAATCAGTTTAAATTGATACTTGAGCGAATCGTTGCATTTCACTGGCTCTAGAAAGCGCAACTTATCGATGCCGTAATTAATCATAGAGGCTATGCGTTCGCTCGGTGATACCACTTCGGCAAAAGCCTTTGGCATCAAACTAGCGCTTAGAAAACCGTGAGCTATGGTGGTTTTAAACGGGCTCTCTTTTTCACAACGTGCCCCGTCAAGATGAATCCATTGATGATCACCGGTTGCGTCAGCAAACTGATTAATCATGTCTTGAGTTACGGTTAGCCATTCAGGCTGCTCAAGTAAATCCCCTACCGATAAATCCAAAAGCGTTTTCATTTTTACGTCCATTCTCCGTTTGTACACGACCAACCTACTATTATTCACTTGAATGTTTCAATTAACTTTTAATAATAGGTATTTATAAATATTCTTGTTACACTAACGCAAATTTATCGTAGATGCTATGTAGCAATGCATTCATATATTGCTTTAATACACGCTGTTACAAACACAGCGCTTCTTCATCTATTGGCTTTTTTTCAGAGCATTCGCTCGTAAAGGATTAGTTATGAATCTCAATAGAATCGATTTAAATTTGTTTGCCGTATTTGATGCCATTTATACGGCAGGCAGTTTGACCAAGGCAGCAGACGTACTATGTATTACTCAACCCGCGGTGAGTAATTCATTAGCAAGACTGAGAGAAATGCTTAATGACCCGCTTTTCGTGCGCACTGGGCATAGCATGACACCTACACCAGTAGCTCAAAACATTATTGTTCCTGCGCGTCAGGCCCTTGCATTGTTACGCAAGAGTGTTCAAGAAAGCCATACCTTCGACCCGCTTACCGCTGAAAAGTCCTTCAACTTTGCTAGCCGCGATTTACTAGAGGTGAGCATAATGCCTCGCTTAGTCTCTCGCCTTCAAAACTTAGCGCCGAATATTGGATTAACAAACTACGAAATTCCGCGCAGTCAGGTGGTATCCGCAATGGCAGCGGGTACGCTGGACTTCTTCGCTGACGCGTCTACGTTTACCGACCCACACTTGTGTAAAGAGAAAATTGCACAAGACAGGTTTGTTGTATTAGCCCGTAAAAATCACCCTGCCCTAAAAAACGGGCTGGACTTAGATACCTTTCTTCGTCTTGGGCATATTAACGTATCGCAACGCAAATCGGGCGCAGGCCCTATTGACGTAGCGCTAGACAAAATGGGCAAAAGAAGAAAAGAAGTCATGCGTGGGCAACACTTTTTGACAGTACCCAGTACCATAGTGAAAACCGATTTAATCGCTTGTTTACCATTTCACTTAGCAAAGCATTACGATCTTGCGATTTACGAAATGCCCTTTGACCTGCCGCCGGTCGAATATTATTTGTATTGGCATGTTAGCGCAGACCACGACTACGCCCATATGTGGATGCGTGAACAAATTATGGAAGTGGCAAGTAATTTTAAGCCACACTAGCCCACCCTGCCTAAAAGCGCTCACCCAGAGCGCTTTTTTATTGCGCTTATTTAACGTGCTTATTTAGCGCACTCATTTAGTGTGCTATGTCAGTTATTAAGCCACATACCTAAGTATCGATTACGGCGTTTCTAACCTCTCATGAATATTGTTTAATCGTTTCCAACGAACGAATATTCAAACAACTTACTTGAGGAATTAACCATGTTGAAAATCGTTAAAACTTCTCTTGTTATCGCAGCAACATTTGGCATGTCAGGTATGGCACACGCAGATGTAAGCGAGGCGCTAGCAAACATTTGCACTATTGTACAAGCTGACGATAAAGGCGAGCTTCGTAAGAAGATGCGTTCAGTTGAATCAGATTATCGTATGAAGCTTAAAGATTATTACTCAGGCATTAGCTGTAGTGGTAACAGCCTAATTCGTACGGCTCTGCTAAGTAACGCAGTAGAAGCTGGTGAGCTACTGGTTAAGAAAATGCCCAAGAGCGATTTAAATGCGCCTGAAGCAGACGGTAAAACACTGCAAGCATGGGTTGCCGAAAACGGCTTGCAAGACAACCCAATTGCAGCGGTAATTAACGACAGACTGTAACCCCCTTTCACGCCATGTGAATCAGTTCAACATGGTTGCAGAGTAATCTGCACTTTAAGAAGCGACCTCCGGGTCGCTTTTTTCTTTTCAAGATGAAAAAAAGGAGAGTTAATATTAACTCTCCTTTTATTTATTAATTAGTATCTAACTGGCTTTAGCCACCGCTAGCTTTTCCTCCGAAAGTGCTTCGCTTATCGAAAGTACAGGCTCATTTTGATAAACACGCTCAAGGAATGCCTTGTAGACATCAGCAAATTTTTCTTGCTGAGCAAGCTCACCAAACACTTCTTCTATCTTCAAGAAGCTTAAGCTGTCTGTTTCATTTTGCTGGGCAGCGCGATGAAGTGTATCAGACAATACGTCGTTAATTTCTAGCGGCTTTCCGTCTTGAGACGCGTGTTTATCTGAATAATACGACCAACACGCGACAACGAAGGCACTAATACTTACATCACGCCCGGCTACTAAGTTATCACGTACCGTAGGCAGCAAGAACACTGGCAGTTTGGCTGAACTTTCTAAGCAAATACGCGCTAAGGTATCTTTGATAAAAGGATTTGAAAAACGAGAGATTAACGTATCGCGATAATCAAATACATCAATGCCTTCAACCTGATCTAGGGTTGGCATCACCTCTTTTTCCATAAAGATAGACAATAGCTGTTTTAATTGCGCAGCTTCTACACTCTCATGGATAATATCAAGACCGGCAACTGAACCCACTAGCCCTAATACTGAATGCCCAGCATTTAGCATGCGTAGTTTAAGCTTTTCATAAGGCGCTACATCGCTAACAAATTGTGCGTCCACTTCATCAAACTGTGGCTTAGTATTACAAAAGTCATCTTCAATAACCCACTGCTTGAAAGGCTCACATACTACTGGCCAGCTATCTTCTACCCCTTGTGCTTTAAGCATTACTATATCTTCGCTTGTAGTCGCAGGCGTAATTCTGTCTACCATAGAATTAGGAAAGCTGACGTTCTCGTTAACCCACTGCGCTAATGCTTGGTCGAATAACTCAATATAAGCTAGCAACATCTTCTTCAACACATGACCGTTGTGCTGAATATTGTCGCACGACATAACCGTAAAGGGCTTAACGTTGTTTTCTCTGCGCTTTTTGATTGCAGCAACTAAGTAGCCAAAAACCAGTTTAGGGCTTTTCGGATTTTCGATGTCGTGAAGCACATCTGGGTTAGTGGTAATAAACTCACCTGTAGATGCATCAAAGTTATAACCACCTTCAGTGATGGTTAAAGAAACGATACGCACTTCAGGCTCAGACATTTTATCAATGACAGCTTGAGGATTATCTGGCGCCATTAAGAAACCAGTCATCGCACCTATCACTGACGCAGAGCGCGACCCGTCATTGTGCTTTTCAACCAATGTGTAAAGATTGTCTTGCTCATCGAACACTTTTTTCATTGCTCGGTCGTTTTCACGAAGGCCTACACCACAAATACCCCACGACAAATTACCGGTCTTGGCCATTAATCTGTCTACATACATGGCTTCATGTGCACGATGAAACCCACCCACGCCGATGTGAACAATACCCGTTTGAACGTTCTCCACATCATAAGCTGGACGCTTAACGTCAGCAGGCAAGGATGGTAAGTTAGCTCTGTTTAATAAAATTGGCGTTTGAGATTGCATAAAAACCTTATTAGCTTTGTAGCGCTTTCTGGCGACGCATCGCCCAATACGCAGTAACGAAATAGATAACGGTGCACGCGAACCCTATATTGAAAAATAAATCACGGTTCGATTCGTACACGGCAAGCGTGTCACTAAGAGAAAACGTTTTAATTGCTAGCGCGATGGACACAAGTAAGCTAGCTACAGAAGTAAGGCGCAATAATTTAGTTGCGGCGCTGATATCCTCAACGTGGTCGCTTTCTAACGCCGCTTCTTGCTGTTGGTGTTCTTCAACACGCTCGTCAAAGGCCTTCACTTGCGCTTGTTGCTCAGGGTATTCTTCTTTCGCGCCATATTTAGCAGCAAGCACGGTATATACGGCTATTGTGAAGAACCATGTAGGGATAAACAGGTAATAGAATGAAATAACATCTAACGCATTTAACCCAAAGCCGAACACAAGTCCTAGGCCCCAGCTTGCAACAGCGGGTGTGCTATGGGTAAGGCTTTGATAATGGGCCCAGTAACGTGTAAACCCAATGCGAGGAAAAATCATATGCTCAGCGAAGACTATTGCACCGACTGGAACAACAAGCAGCCCGGCATAAGTTAAAAGTGGCAGCAACTTAGTAAATACGAATGGGAAGCACGCGATGGCTACGGTAACCATACCAACTATAGCAGTGGTTTTAGTACGTGATTTATCTTTAAAAATAGCTTGTGCAGCAAGTCCGGCACGATAAAGGTTAGCGTTTGCGGTAGTCCAGCCGGCAACGATAACAATAACAAGACCAGAGAGACCTAACGCGTGGAATGCCACGTCACCTGGATCAAGTTCTACAATAGATTTCTGCACAATAACCGCAGTCCCCGCGCCCATAATACCCGCTGAGATCCATGCGATATAGTGACCAAACAACATGCCTGCTGAGGTGCAAAGACCGTAGCGCTTGCGTTTCGCAAAGCGTAGTAGCGCCATATCAATAAGGCCAAAATGCGTGATGGTATTTGCTGCCCAAGAGAACCCAATAACTTCTAATAAGCCAATTCCTGGCTCACCGCTTTGCGTTAAACCGGTCCACACCGACGTACTGCCGATATGCATAAAGTCGTTCCACGACGTTAAGAATGTTTGTCCTATCACAGATTCTGCCAATGCAGGCATAAGAATAAGTGGACCACAGATAAACATAGTGAAAAGCCAAGGGGCACAAATACGAGAGAAGTCCGACACTGCGTTAAAACCGTACATGGCAACAAACACAACAATAACGCCCACAGCCAACACAACAGCAATAAATGCTAAATTAGTCGGGTACCAGTTCAACTGCGCTGGAATGTTTAACGCAAATCGAACGGCAGTGGCTGATACGGTAATCATCGCAGCGGAAATAACGGTGAATATGATCACATTCGCCCAGTTATAGAGCTTGGTCATTGAATCACCCGCTATCTTCTGAAGATAGGAGTACAAGCTTAGACGGGTTTCAACAGCTATAGGTGTAGTGATAAGTGTCCAGCTCAAAACAGCCAGTAGGTTACCAATAAGTAAGCCTAACAAGATGTCGGTCATGGTGGCGCCTAAGGCGACAAACGTTGCACCGAAAACAAACTCTGTGGCCGCAACGTGTTCACCGGCATACAAGCCCATGAAGTGCTTCCAGCCTTTAAGTTTATGCTTTGCGACCGGCAGTTGCTCGTCGCTTACTTTTGAAATATCAATATCGCTCGACGTTGACTTCATCTTCAAATCTCTTGTTGTAGGTGGATGTCTCTTTGTTGTGTCTTTGTAGCGACAATGCAGATAGAGCAATTGCCCAACTTGTGAGACATATCTCATTTTCGTGAATATTTGCACATACCCCTTCATTTGTAAACACGAATTAACAAAATAAAGTCGCTATGCGTTAAATTTTTAACACGACAAAATTGTTCAACAAATGTACGCCAGCCTTTTCCCTTAGGGGTATCTCTTTGAAGTAAATAGCGAAGATATAAAATGGTATTGTTAATACATTGAGTAATTTCAGCGAGTTTACGTAAAACAGCGTTATCGCGATTGGCGCATTAAATTAACGGTAGAAACGTTGGCATCAATTACTTTACACTTAAGCAAATATTCAAGGGGTGCTTTTTATTTCCCTTGTAATCATTGAACAGGTATTGCGTAGGAAAGTATGGAATAAGGCAAAACTATGGTAAATGCATTAAGGGTGATTCTTGCGAACTGATAACATTGATTTAGTTATTTTTGACTGTGATGGTGTACTTATAGATAGCGAAGTGCTGTCTATGCAGGCGTGGGAATCGGTTTTAGCGAATTATGATATTGCACTCACTAAGCAGTATTTTATCGAAAACTTTCTAGGCAAAAGCATGGAGCATGTAAGGAGCAAAATAGAAGAGGATTTTGCGCTTTCATTGACCCCTTATCTGGAAAGTGAGTTTCATACACTGCTTTTTCACGCCTTTGAACGCCACCTAACTGCAACGTCAGGCATTATAGATGTTCTCTCTTCGTTGCGTGTCCCCTTTTGCGTGGCGACAAGCAGTTCACCAGAGAGAACCGAAAAAGCATTAAAAAGTACTGGCCTATTTACCTATTTTAACGACCGTATATTTACTCGCTCTTTGGTAAGCAGAGGTAAACCAGCGCCAGACTTATTTCTTTATGCCGCCAATGCACTTAATTGCATCCCACGCACCTGTTTAGTGATTGAAGACTCCCAGCCAGGCTTGGCGGGGGCAAAAGCCGCCGGAATGCGCTACCTTCACTACACAGGCGGTACTCATTTACGTAACCTAGTAGAACACAACGAGCACACCATTCCTTCTTGGGACGGGTTTACAACACGGTTCCCTGACTTATTTGATACGAGAAAAAAACATGAGTAAGAAAGCACAAAACGAACTCAACAAACTGGATGAAGCGGCCAGAGCGGGATGGATGTATTATGTGGGCGGAAAAACACAGGACGAAATAGCGAAAACCCTTAAAACTTCCCGTCAAAGTGCGCAAAGACTGGTCGCACTGTCTATGTCAGAAGGGCTGGTTAAAGTGCGCTTGGAACACCCTATTGCCAGATGCATGGAATTAGCGCAAGGGCTACGAGAAAAGTTTGGGCTGACATTTTGCGATATCGTGCCAAATGTAGATGACGACCCTAACTCTACACAGGGGCTGGGACAGGCCGGCGCGGCAGCTATAGAACGCGCACTTAAACACGACGCTCCGCAAACCATAGCATTTGGCACCGGAAGAGTGCTTCGTGCTTGTGCGGATGAGTTATCGTTATTGCACTGCCCGCAACATAAAATTGTTTCTCTCGTCGGTAATATAGCTGAAAATGGAGAAGCGACCCGTTACGACGTGGCGGTACATGTTGCTGACCGATTAAAAGCCCAGCACTACCCTATGCCAACGCCGGTTATTGCTTCGAGCAAAGAGGAACGAGATGTATGGCATCAACAAAAGCATATATCTCGCATTCATTCGTTGGCCGAACAGGCTGATATCAGCTTTGTAGGCATAGGCAACCTAGGCAGCGTATCTCCGCTATATAAAGACGGATTCATTGACGACGACGAGTTAGGCATTCTAGCCGACTCAGGCGCTTGCGGCGAAATTATCAGCTGGGTGTTTAACGAAGAGGGCGCATTGATCAAGTGCGACATTAACCAACGGGTAACGAGCGTTAAACTTAAAGCCACCCCAGAGAAACCCGTTATTGGTATTGCTGCGGGAGACAACAAATTCAATGCCATTAGAGGTGCGCTTCGCTCTAAATTTTTAAACGGGTTAATCACTACAGAGCGCACGGCGTCGGCATTACTTGATGCATAGCACGACTTAAAATTGAAGCGACTTTTTTCAAAATTAACAACGAAAGTCGCTGAGAAAAAGCAAAAAAACAGTGAAGCGCTGTTTTTTTTGCGCTTTTTCTGCTGCTTTATTGAGCAAGCCATTTCCCCTTCCATAATCCCCTCTCCCCCTTTAATACTAAAGGCTAACAGCAAATCCCACTCTACTTACATCTTTAGTATAAGGTATTGACTGATATACCTTGTTATTCGAATGAATGTTTTTTACTCAACCTGGTTGTTTTTTAATTAATTCCAACAAGCAAAACTTTTAATCAAACAAACGAAGGAAATTTAACCATGTTGAAAATTGTTAAAACCTCTTTAGTCATAGCAGCGTCTACCTTAGCTTTCTCACATACAGCGCAAGCAAACGATGTAAACGAAGCGCTAGCCAACATTTGTACCATTGTGCAAGCAGACGACAAAGGTGAACTGCGCAAAAAAATGCGTCGTGTGCAATCTGACTTTAAGTTAAAACTTCGCGATTACTACTCTGGTGTTTCGTGTGGCGGACAAAGTCTTATTAGAACAGCTTTAAGCAACAATGCTGTTGAAGTAGGCACACTATTGGTGAAAAAAATGCCAAGTAAGGATTTGACCCAGCCAGAAGCCGACGGTAAGACTCTTCAGGCTTGGATTGCAGAACAAGGCTTACAGAGCTCTCCTATCTCTGCCGAACTGAACGATAGAATTTAAGCTATTCACATTACCATGTGAGCCCATTCAACATGGTTGCAGCAATAGCTGCATTCGAAGGCCCCACTGCTACGGGGCCTTTTTTATTGGGCTAATTCCGCTTCATACCCCCGTCCAAACCCAAAGGTATACTTTGCTATACCCTGTTATTTTACAACATGTTTTTCAATTACTTAGTTTGAGGTTAAATACATCTCAACGAACAAACATAATCTTAAAAACAACAAACGAAGGAATTTAACCATGTTGAAAATCGTTAAAACTTCTCTAGTAATTGCAGCATCTACTTTAGCTTTTTCTAACGCAGCGCAAGCGAATGACATTAACGAAGCCCTTGCAAATATCTGTACTATTGTACAGGCAGATGACAAAGGCGAACTACGCAAAAAAATGCGTAGCGTACAGTCAGATTACAAGCTTAAGCTTCGCGATTACTACTCAGGTATTTCTTGTAACGGTCAAAGCCTTATCCGCACGGCCATTACTAACAACGCAGTGGACGTAGGTACACTACTTGTAAAGAAAATGCCAAGTAAAGACCTAGCGGCACCTGAAGCTGACGGCAAGACTCTTCAAGCTTGGATTGCAGAGCAAGGCCTTCAAAGCTCACCAATTTCAGCTGAGCTTAACGGGAGAATCTAATAAAACAATTAAGTCACACCATGTGATACACCAGTTCAACATGGTAGCGGCAGGATGCCGCACTGGAGGCCCCTTTTTGGGGCCTCACCCCTTTCTACTCCCTAGAAAGTCATTCTTTTTGCCTTTGCCTATCCGGCCTTTTTAATACTACCTTTGTAAAGTTTCGGCGTTCCAATGGGTATCGTGGCTGCTATTCACTGCTTGCTGAGTTTTTGTCAATGAGGTCATAGATACCTTTCTTATCTTCAAAAACAAAAAAACCGAGCTAAATAACGTATCCAAAAAACTTGGTTACCTATTTGCTCGGCTTGTCGTGCACACTTTTACCTGCGCACGAGTTTTATTGCTCGTTTAACTACTATGGCATTACTCGATAGCAAACATGCTCTCTGGCATAGACATCAAGTTGTCAGCGCCTGATTGCATTGCAGAAACAAGAGAACGAGTACGTGTTAACAAGCGGTCAAAGTAGAAACCCGTCGTTAAGATCTTGCTCTGGTAAAACTCAGTTTCTGTACTACCGGCATCGAGTTGCTCTTGTGCCTTCACTGCCATTTTAAGCCAGAAGTAAGCCACGGTGACGTAACCCGAATACATCAGGTAGTCAACAGACGCCGCACCTATTTCATCTGGGTTTGACGCGGCGGCTTTACCAATATCCATAGTAATTTGCTGCCATTCGTCAAGGTGAGAACTCAGGGCATTAGTCCAGGCACTAAATTGGGCGTTGTCGCGAAGCGAGTTACAGTATTCACGTACTTCTTGTACAAATACATTAAGCAACTCACCGTTAGAGCCCATTACTTTGCGGCCTAATAAGTCTACCGCTTGAATACCAGTAGTCCCTTCATACATGGTACAAATACGCGTATCACGCGCTAGCTGCTCCATGCCCCACTCTTTTATAAAGCCATGTCCACCGTAAACCTGCATGCCATAGCTGGTTGATTCTTGTGCCGTTTCGGTTAAAAACGCTTTTACAATAGGCGTTAAGAAAGCAAGTTTAGCTTCAGCTTCTTGTTTCTCGGCCGCATTATCACCGTAAAGGGTAACGTCAACCATTTGCATGCAATAAGCGGCAAGCGCACGATTTCCCTCAGCAAACGCCTTTTGCGTCAATAGCATACGGCGCACGTCAGGGTGCACGATAATCGGGTCGGCCGGACCATCTGGGTTTTTACGCCCGGTCATTGAGCGAAACTGAATGCGATCTTTCGCGTAGCGCAGCGCACCTTGGAATGACGCTTCCGATGCCGCAAGACCTTCTAGACCAGTACCAATACGTGCTGTATTCATAAAGGTAAACATGCAATTTAGGCCACGGTTTGGTGGGCCAATTAAGAAACCTTTTGCGCCGTCAAAGTTGATAACACACGTTGCGCTGGCCTTGATGCCCATTTTGTGTTCAATACTGCCACACGCAACTGCATTTCTATCTTGCTTTTCGCCTTCTTCAGATACATTGAATTTAGGCACCACAAATAGCGAGATACCTTTAGTGCCCTCTGGTGCGTCAGGCAAGCGAGCCAACACGATGTGTACGATATTTTCAGACATATCGTGTTCACCGGCAGAGATAAAAATCTTTGTGCCCGTTAAGCTATAGCTGCCGTCTTCCTGAGGCTCGGCGCGACATTTCAGCATGCCTAAGTCTGAGCCACAGTGCGCTTCGGTTAGACACATTGTGCCTGTCCACTCACCGCTTACCAGTTTTTCAAGAAACATTTTTTGCTGCAACTCAGTACCGTGGGCTTTTAATGTTTCCATACAGCCCTGACTAAGGCCTGGGTACATGGCCCACGAGTGGTTCGCGCCTGAGAACCATTCAGCAATGATAGAAGACAATGAATATGGTAGCGCTTGACCACCAAATTCTTCTGGGTGAGACATACTTGGCCAGCCACCCTCTACGTAGGTTTGATACGCTTCTTTAAAGCCTTTCGGCGTCGTTACTTCGCCATCAACCCACTTGCACCCTTCTTCATCGCCTGATGCGTTAATAGGTGCAAGCGTGTTTTCAGAGAACTTAGCAGCTTCTGCAAAAATTGCAGACACTAAGTCTTCAGACGCTTCTTCGAATCCCAGCTTCTGATAGTGATTTTGATAATTTAGTAGCTCATGTGTTACAAACATGGCGTCACGTTGTGGAGCTTTATAACCTTCCATACCCAATACCTATATAACTTCAAATAGACCAGCAGCGCCCATGCCGCCACCGATACACATGGTGCAAACTACATATTTCGCACCACGTCGTTTACCTTCGATGAGTGCGTGACCCACCATGCGAGCACCGCTCATGCCGTATGGGTGACCAATAGAAATGGCACCGCCGTTTACATTTAATAATTCGTCTGGAATACCTAACTTGTCGCGGCAGTAGAGTACCTGTACTGCAAATGCTTCGTTAAGTTCCCATAGACCGATATCGTCCATGGTTAATCCATGCTGCTTTAATAGCTTAGGAATGGCGAATACCGGGCCAATTCCCATTTCATCAGGTTCACAGCCTGCCACTGCAATACCGCGATAAATACCAATTGGCTGAGCACTGCCTTTCGCTGCTGACTGCTCATCCATAATAACTGTTGCACTTGCGCCGTCTGAAAGCTGGCTCGCGTTGCCAGCTGTAATGCAGCCGCCTTCAATAACAGGGTTTAACGCTTTCAAACCTTCAAGAGTAGTTTCTGGGCGATTACCTTCATCTTTAGACAAGGTGACTTCGCGCTCAGAGGTTTCACCCGTTTCTTTATTGAACACCGCTTGAACTGCTGTAATAGGTACAATTTCGTCGTCAAACTTACCGGCCTCTTGCGCTGCTGCTGTGCGCATTTGACTTTGGTAGCCGTACTCATCTTGTACATCGCGGCTAATGTTATAACGCTTGCCTACCACTTCAGCGGTTTGAAGCATCGGCATGTAGATATCTTTGTGCTTAGCAACAAGTGCAGGGTCAACGGCACGGAACATATTCATGTTCTTGTTTTGTACCAGTGAAATAGAATCTAAACCACCGGCTACCATAATGTTGGTATCGCCAGTACGAATAGCATTTGCTGCTGTAGCGATGGCGTACATACCTGAACTACATTGACGGTCAAGGGTCATACCCGCAACCGTAACAGGAAGGCCGCCGGCAAGCCCGGCTAACCGGCCGATGTTCATACCACCGCTGCCTTGTGTGAGCGCTGCGCCCATGATGACGTCATCTACGCTAGCAGGGTCAATACCCGCACGAGATACCGCATTTTCAATGGCATGACCACCTAACGACGGCGCGGGTAAGTTGTTTAGTGCGCCTTTATAGGCACGGCCTATTGGTGTACGTGCTGTACTTACAATTACTGCATCACGCATATTACTGTTCCTTCGTATTGCGCAAAATTCAGCTCAACTCTGCTCGTAAAGCTAAATTTCACGTTTTCTTTAGTGTGCGTAACGTAAGCCGCTAACGGCTTACGCCTTACTCATTACTATTTTTTAAAAACTAGGCTTTTGCGTTATAGCTTCTAAAACTGCCGCCCTCTTGGGCCAGCTTTACCAATAAATCACTTGGCTCTAACCACATCTTTCCGTATTCGCCAAGCTGATCGCGATAAGTGGTTAGCTTATCTAAAATGGTCCCAAGCCCTACTTCATCGGCATATTGCATAGGGCCGCCGCGGTACACTGGGAAGCCATAGCCGTAAACATAAATCACATCAATATCGCTAGACTTTGCCGCAATACCTTCCTCTAAAATCGCCGCACCTTCATTGATCAGTGAATACATAACACGAACAAGAATTTCTTCATCGCAGATGTCAGAACGCTGTTGAACGCCTAGGCGTTCCGCTTCTTGCTTAGCAATTTCAAGTACTTCAGGGTCTGGGATAGGAACGCGACTCCCTGGCTCGTAGTTGTAAGCACCACGCCCGGTTTTTAGCCCGTTGCGCCCTTTCTCTACAAGGCGATCTGCAACCGCGCCGTAGGCGGGATCGTGGGAAATGTGTTCTTGGCGAGATTGACGCACATAGTAACCAATATCTAAGCCCGCCATGTCGCCCATCGTGAACGGCCCCATTGGCATGCCAAATTCTGTTAAAACGCGATCAACCTGTTCAGGCGTCGCTCCTTCAAGAAGCAATCGATTGGCTTCACGACCGTAAGGTTCAATCATACGATTCCCCACGAATCCAAAGCATACACCTACTAACACGGCTACTTTCCTAATGCGCTTAGCCATCTTCATGCAGGTTTTGATAACTTCGGCGGATGTCTTTTCTGCTTTAACCACTTCAAGCAGCTTCATAACATTGGCAGGCGAGAAGAAATGCAGGCCAATCACATCTTCTGGGCGTGACGTCGCGGTAGCAATTTCGTCTATGTCCAGTGTCGATGTATTCGAGGCCAAAATAGCGCCGGGCTTGCACACTTTATCAAGCGTTGAGAATACTGTTTTCTTTACTTCCATTTTCTCGAACACAGCTTCGATGACTAAGTCGACATCAGAGAGATCATCGTATGATGTGGTGCCAGATAGCAGCGCCATGCGACTTTCTACTTGTTCTTGAGTAAGCTTGCCTTTTTTCGCAGAGTTCTCGTAGTTCTTGCGAATGAGTGCAAGACCCTTTTCCAGCGCCTCTTCTTTAAGCTCAAGCATAGTTACGGGAATACCGGCATTAGCAAAGTTCATTGCAATTCCGCCCCCCATGGTACCTGCGCCTATAATTGCGACTTTTTCGATACTGCGCTCTGGCGTGTTCTTATCAAAATCACTCACATGACCTGCCGCTCGCTCTGCAAAGAAGAAGTGCTGCTGTGCTCTGGCTTGTGGCGTGTTCATACATTCCATGAACAACTTGCCTTCGTTTTTAAGGCCATCGTCAAACGCTAACGTATACGCGCCGCGCACTGCCTCAATACACTTAAGGGGAGCGAAAAAGCCACGGGTCGCTTTTTTCGTTTGCGCTGTTACCGCATCAAACACGCCTTTAGTTTCATCTGTCATCGTAAGCGAAATGTCGCAAGTACGTTTGATGGCTTTATCTGGCGTAAGGCCCTGCAGATACGCTTTGGTATCTTCAAGCAAATGCTCTGGTTTATCGGAAATTTTGTCAAAAACACCTGGTAACTTCACTACTGATGTAGGTTTGCCCGTTACAATCATTTCAAGGGAAGTTTGAACATCGGCTAAACGCGGAAGGCGCTGCGTACCGCCAGCCCCAGGCAAAATTCCAAGATTAACTTCTGGAAGGCCGACTTTGTTGCCCGCAAAAGTAATGCGGTGGTGACACGCTAACGCTACTTCTAACCCGCCGCCAAAGGCTGGCCCGGGAAGTACGGCAACCACGGGTTTTGTCGCGTTTTCTATCTTGTCTAAAACTTCAGGCAACATGGGCGACAAATCGCCACCGGAAAACTCACTGATGTCTGCACCACCAGAAAAAATGGGTAGTGAAGAAGTAACAACGATTGCTTTCACGCTTGCATCGTTAAGCGCGCTTTCTATACCTTCAATTAAGCCAATTCTTATTGCGCGTGATAGCGCATTTACCGGTGCGCTTTGCATTGTAAGGGTGGCAACACCCTGCTGCACTGCGTATTCGACAGCTTTATTTTCCATCTCAGTCATAACCATGTCCTGTTTATCACGTTAACCGGATGTTATTGCAGTGTTGCCAATCATCCAAGTTTATTGGTGTTATAGACATTCATCATAATATTTAATAACACGCCCCAACCCGTTAGCGGGTTCATTTTTGTGTTTAGCGCTAGCTACGACTCGCTTAAGGATTAATTGACAGCTTGAAGAAGGAGTGTTTTTGTTAAACATGCAGTACAGGTTATTACATTTTATTTACATAAGGATGGTGAACGATGCAAGTCCTCAAAACACCGGAAAGTGCTTTTGATAAAATACCCGACTTTCCTTACGTGCCTCGGTATGTCGCAGTTACCGATACGATAAGCAGTGAAATTACGATGGCGTACTATCAGTGTGGCCCGGCTGACGGCCATACCATTCTATTAATGCACGGCGAACCCACATGGGCCTATTTGTACAGAAAGATGATGCCTATATTAGCAAAGGCGGGGTTTAACGTAGTGGTTCCCGATTTAATAGGCTTTGGCCGTTCTGATAAGCCAATGCGCAAAGAGGACTATACCTACGCAAGGCACGTTATCTGGCTTAAAGAATGGTTTACTCAGGTTGTTAAAGGACCGACTACATTGTTTTGCCAAGATTGGGGTGGGCTTTTGGGGTTACGACTTGTCGCAGATATGCCGGAGCGCTTTACTGGTGTAATGGTATCTAATACAGGGTTACCTACTGGAGATCATCCGGCAAGCGACGCGTTTATAAAATGGCGCCGTTTTTCTCAAGATACACCGGTTTTTCCCACTTCGGCCATTATCCAAAACGCTACGGTATCGGATTTACACCATACTACCCTAGCCGCCTATGATGCGCCCTTTCCAGACGAAAGTTACAAAGCAGGTGCGCGCATGTTCCCTTTATTAGTGCCCACAAGTCCGGATAATCCAGAGGCACAGGCCAACAGGCTGGCGTGGGAAAAACTGAAACAGTTTAACAAACCTTTTATTACTGCGTATGGCGACAGCGATCCAATAACCAAAGGCGGCGAAAAGATATTCCAGAAACTAGTCCAAGGCTGCGATGGCATGGCGCACACCACGGTTAAAAACGGCGGACACTTCATTCAAGAAGACCAGGGTGAAAAGTTAGCCGAATTACTTATACGGTTTATTCAACAAACACATCAGTCAACAAATTAATAGGAGTTTACCATGGATGCACTACTCGACTTTACGGGGCAAGTAGTACTAATCACCGGCGCAGGCAGTGGCTTTGGCCGCTTGCTATCGTTAGGTCTTGCTAACCGGGGCGCGAAACTGGTTCTTTCTGATATCAATGAAACAGCCCTTGAAGAAATTCAGCGCGATGTAAGTACATTAACCGATGTTGCAGTGCTAGCTGGTAACATCGCGAGCGAATCACTCAATAAAGAGCTCGTTAACAAGGCGATGGAGACATTCGGCCGATTAGACATTGCAGTCAACAATGCGGGTATTGCTCATCAGCCCGCTCCTGTTCACCAGATGACAGAAGAAATCATAGACGCTCAGTTTGCCGTAAATGTAAAAGGTGTTATGTTCGGCATGAAATATCAGATTCCCGTCATGCTAGCGCAAAAACAAGGACACATATTAAATGTAAGTTCTCTTGCCGGTTTGGGCGGCGCGCCTAAAGGCGGCGCTTACGCGGCGGCGAAGCATGCGGTTTCAGGTATTACCCGAACTGCTGCCGTTGAATATGGGCGTAAAAATGTAAGGGTTAACGCAATTTGCCCGTTCTACAGCCCTACCAATATACTCAATGTGGACGGCTATAACACGCCTGAAGCCCGCGAACAGCTGGGTATGGGTAGCCCAATGAAGCGTTTAGGCGAGCCTCAAGAAATCGTCAATACCATGATGCTCATGCTGTCACCTGGCAACAGTTACATGAATGGACAAACCATCGCCGTAGATGGCGGTGTTACGGCGTGGTGATAAAAACGTTGCCCATAAGCTTAGCAATAAGTATGGAAACCAATACCTTGGTATAACCCGTAACCTTTAGATTTCTCTCTACTTTAGTTGTAATAAAGGTGAACAAACAAAACCGATTAAAGAGGCGAGTGCAACCGCCTCTGCAATCGACCCGTCACTGCAAAAGAGAAAAGTGTGATGATAAAGCCAAGTAAAAACATTTTCTTATCGCTCGCGCTAAGCCTATTCGCCATTGTTTTTACTCCTGCTCTGGCTCAAGAAGCACCACTTTCGTTAACCAGTGTAAAAGAAATAGCCTCTAACCCAAGCAATAAGAAACAGCGCCTCAATAAATCGCTGGCACTTAACGCTGTTAAACGCACTACCTCCTTAGTTCCTCAACGCAAAAAGCCATCGAACGGCTTGTTTCTCATTCATAGCGTACTCCCTAACAGCCGTACCAGCGCTGAATAATTACCATTTAACAGTCTTAAAGCTAGCGTAAAAGACGGACGAAACGGTAACGAATGATAAAGGCGCTTAAATACCTGATAGTGGTAATGTTGCGTTAGCGCTTAATAAACTGAAAACTCAAAGGATAAACCCAAAGTTCCCCTTTGTTTGCTTTTACCGCTGCTACAATGGCAAAGATAACGTTCAGCAAGCCAAGTGCGATAAACCCAAGTGCCCCGATGATAATGAAGGTGAGAATAAAGCAAATTACTGAGTAAACGAGTAAGCTCAGTAGCCAATTAGCGGTCACTCTGCCATGCTGGTTAATATCTTCGTTTTGATCTTTATGTGCAATCCAAAGCACTATCGGTAAAATAATACCAAGACCGGGAATAACAAAGCTCGATAACTGAGAAACGTGGATCAGTGTGCAATAACTGCGGGCATTTAGCCCCCAATAAAGTGGCGCTTCCGTTGACATAAATTTCCTTATAATTGAATAAATGTGTTGTGTTAAATTTGTTTTACAAAATCTACGCAGCGTTACACAATGCTAGCGCATGTCTATGTGAACGTCGATTCACTTTAAGAACAAAATAATTAAAGGACAAAGTATGCTCAATCATAAACGTACTCTGATAGCAGCACTGGTAAGCCTATCGCTTATAGGATGTGGCGAAAGTACTACGCAGACAGAAACCCAAGCGGCACTGACCGCAAAAGACGCAAAACAGTTCCTCCAGCAAGCACAAGATGATATTGCGAAGATGCAGGTACCCGCTGCGCACGCAGAATGGAGCTATGCGACCAATATCAATTTCGATACCGCTGCGGTAAGCGCCTACTTTAATGAAGTGCTATCAACAAAAGTAGCAAAGTTAGCCAAAGAAGCGGCCAAATTTAATGATGTAGATGTGGACAGTGATACCCGCAGACAACTCGATTTATTAAAAAATGGCTTAACCATGCCACCACCTGCAGATGCAGCTAAAGCTGAGCGCTTAGCCAAGATTGGCTCAGACCTAAGTGCCATGTACGGCTCGGGTGAGTATTGTAGCGAAGATGGGACGTGCAAAAGCTTAGTAGAAATGAGCAGTGAAATGGCCACCCTTCGTGACGCCGATAAATTATTAGAATATTGGGCAGGCTGGCGCGAAATATCTAAACCAATGGCACCGCTTTACGCAGAACAAGTGGAGCTGGCAAATGAAGGCGCGGCAGAGCTGGGTTTTGAAAATGTGAGTGCACTGTGGCGCGGCAAATATGATATGCCTGCTGATGAGTTTCCCAAAGAGCTAGACCGCTTGTGGACGCAAGTAGAACCTTTTTATGAATCACTTCATTGTCATGTACGCGCAAAGCTTGGTGAACATTACGGTGAAAATGTAGTACCTCAAGACAAACCCATTCCGGCCCACCTTTTAGGCAATATGTGGGCACAGTCGTGGGGTAACATTTACGATATCGTAAAACCTCAACAAGAAATGCAGGTACCAGATGTAACCGCTGCGTTGGCTGAACAAGGCTATGACGAAATCGCTATGGTTAAACAGGCTGAATCATTTTTCTCATCCCTAGGCTTTGAGGAACTGCCAGATACGTTCTGGGAACGCTCTATGTTTCAAAAACCAGAAGGCCGTGACGTACAATGCCATGCTTCTGCGTGGGATTTAGATGACAAAGACGACCTTCGCATAAAAATGTGTATTCAAAAGACAGGCGAAGAGTTCAACGTTATTCACCATGAATTAGGTCACAACTATTATCAGCGCGCCTATAAAGATCAGCCACTGCTCTATCGCGGTTCAGCTAACGACGGTTTCCATGAAGCGATTGGCGACACTATCGCACTATCGATTACGCCTAAATACCTTAAACAAATTGATTTGATTGATGAAATCCCAGATGCGTCGAATGATATCGGCATGTTGATGCAGGTAGCGCTTGATAAGATCGCGTTTATTCCTTTTGGTTTAATGGTTGACCAATGGCGTTGGAAGGTGATGTCGGGGGAAGTAACACCTGACCAATACAATGACCTGTGGTGGGAGCTTCGAGAGAAGTATCAAGGTGTGATGGCACCTGTCGAGCGAAGTGCAAATGCCTTTGACCCAGGTGCAAAGTATCATGTACCAGCAAATGTACCCTACACGCGCTATTTCCTAGCGCACATCCTTCAATTCCAGTTCCACAAAGCCTTGTGTGATATAGCTGGTGATGAAGGCCCGCTAAATCGCTGCTCTATTTACGGCAGTAAAGAAGCCGGTAAGGCGCTAAACGAGATGCTGGAAATGGGCATGAGTCAACCGTGGCAGAACGCGTTAGAGACACTAACGGGCTCGCCGCAAATGGATGCTAGCACCATTGCTGATTACTTCGCGCCGCTCAAAACGTGGTTAGATAAGCAAAATGCGACACGCCAGTGCGGTTGGTAGTCACTACGCTCTATAGGCAAAATTTAAAGCGTACTGAGTAAATAAATATGCCCCGAATGTTCGGGGCTTTTTTATACAATTTAAACTTTAGTCCCATTGAAAGTTTCGGGCATTCGGGTAACGTTGCGCTATGAACTTTATTTAACAATTAGCGTTATTATGCGTGGTCATCTGACGTACCTCTTCCTCTTATTTAGCTTCCTTACCAACTATACTTTTCACGCACGAGCGCAGTTTGCCCCACCCGTCTTTCGTAGCTTTGACATGGAAAGCGGTATCAGTCACGTGACCGTTTCCGACATAGCAGAAGATAAGTATGGCTTTCTATGGCTTGCCTCTCAATCAGGTATCGACAAGTTTGATGGCTATACGTTTAGAAACTTCGGAATGTGGGGAGAAGACAAGTCGAAGGGTCTTCAAACACTTACCGCACTACAAATTGAAGCTAGTTTAGACGGCCAACACATGTGGGTGGGTACATTTAGCGGGCTTAGTCGTTTAAATGTCGACACCGAGCGGTTTGAACACTACACCTTACCCACTGCTTCCCCATTCAATAAACAGGTCATTAATCGAATTAAAACGACGCACGATGGGAAGCTCTGGATAGTCTCTGAACGCAATCTATACGCGTATCACGAAGAGACAAACAGTATAGAGCTTATAAGCTATCTACCCGATACAACCAGCACGCTAACTGATGTTGAACTGATTGGAAACACGCTTTACGTGACCTCAACCTCTGGCCTGTATAAACTCGATTTAATTAAGCAAACGTTGGAGTTGGTGGCGTTTGAAGGCGTTAACTTTACCCGCCTAGTAGCGGCGCAGCGCTCGCGGTTTTGGCTTGGTACGGCAACACACGGCATCTGCCTGTTTGATCCAAACGCTAAATCAGAGCCGATTACAAGACTGTGTACGTCTGAAGTTCATGGTTTATCTGACAATTACGTCTCTGATATTTTACTTCGCCGCAATGGTGACCTATGGGTAACGACTGAGCGAGGGATAAACATACTGACGGCGCACAGTCCGTACACTGTATTGCGGTTTCCAATTAGTAAAAAAGATTCGGCGAATGAGCGGTTTTCAAGCCTCTATCAAACGCAATCAGGCCTTGTTGTTGTGGGGACTAAAGACAACGGTTTCGCGATAAGCAATCCCGAGCTAAGCAACTTTTACTCAAGCGAGGTCGGCGATGGCCGAATTGTCGGTTCAATGGCTCACTATAAAGACAATAAAGTATGGCTTACCAACGAAAAAGGGCTATGGCTTTATGATGCTGTCGATAAAACGCACCAAGGCCCTTTTACATCTAGCGGCGCACAAGTTAGCGATGACAAAGCCAACGATAAGCTAACGAGCCTTGTTTACGACAAAAAGACTGAAACGTTATGGGTATCAACACGTAGCGGACTCGCTAAATTTAACAGTCAAACCAATCAACTGGACATTGTCGCTTTGCAGGGCAAATCTGGCTACAGTATAAATATCGATGCTGACGGAGATATCTGGTACGGTGGGTATAGTGACGGTGTTTTCGTTTACCGTCCGTCAGAAGGGCGAGTGATTAGGCAATGGCCACTGTCACTCACTACTCGAATTCTTTTTGAAAGCGAAGAAAGCGCATGGCTTAGCACGGTAGCTGGCTTACATGTCGCTAACAAACTAACCGGCGAACTTGTCAACGTTAGCCAATACACAGACAAAATCACAGATAACACGGTAATTACTTGGATATCTCGCTCAAAACGCGGGGGTTACTGGGTCGGCACCCAAGCGGCTGGGCTTTATTTTATAACCAAAGATGGAGACGATCTGTCGTCACTCAAAGTAACACAGATTAAGCCCGAAAGCAGACTTAGCAATATCTCAATCGGCGCTATTGTGGAAGATAACGAGTATGGTCTATGGATTTCTACAATTGAAGGAATTACTTACCTCGCCCCTGACCTTTCCTCACTGAGTTATTACGGTGCAGAGCACGGTGCGATATCCACTGGCTACTATATAGGCTCAGTCGCTTCTACCGATAACAATACTATTCTTTTTGGCGGTTCAGAAGGTGTCACGCAGTTTACCCCATCACAAGTCACTAACTTAAAGTGGACACCGGGCGTTCACCTTACTAACGTTAAAGTAGTTAGTCGAAATAATAGCAATAGCACTACAGCAGAAAGACGTCTGAATTTAGGTGGAAAAATCGCACTTAACGATAATAATATTGCACTTTCTATCGAGTTTGCAGCAACAGACTTCATGAACGCCAACGAACTTCGCTATGCTTATAAGCTCGTTGATTTTGAGAGTAGCTGGCGTATTACTGACGCCAAAACAAGAGTGGCAACTTACACGAACTTAAACCCAGGACACTACCGCTTCACCGTAAAAGCCATCAATAAAGAAAACGAATGGAGCAGTGACGAGGCTCAACTTGAAGTAATCATCATTCCCCCATGGTGGGATAAACCTATTTGGCGCGTGGTAATCGTACTTATTATACTTCTCCTCATTACCTCAATCGTTTGGTTTAGAATCGCGTCGCTAAAAAAACGTTCTGCAGAACTGGCGTTGAAGGTAGAAGAAAAAACAAAAGATCTAGAGGAAGTCGTAGAAAAGCTAACACGCTTATCTACACAGGACTCATTGACTGGATTGAAAAACCGTCGGTATTTTACGCAAAGAGCAAAAGCTGAATGGCAAGAATTCCAGCGCCACGGACACACTTTCTCGCTGCTTCTTTTAGATATTGATTATTTCAAGCGCATAAATGACGAGTACGGCCACCAAACTGGTGACTCGGTGCTTGTCAAAATAGCTAAAATCTTGCAAAGCAGCCTTCGTGAAAGCGATGTTATCGCTCGCTGGGGTGGCGAAGAATTCCTTATTCTACTTCCCTCTTTAAAAGAGCAAGAAGCCTATTGGGTTGCCGAGAAATTACGCAAGGCGGTGGCTAGTCTAGTTATTGACTCTCCTCCTTATCAACTTAATGTAACCATTACCTGCGGCGTCGCTGACATTAAAAATTACGATAGCATTGAAGCTTGTATTCATGCAGTTGATAAAAAACTGTATAAGGGCAAAGAAGCCGGTAGAAATGCAGTCGTTAGATAGTAGCGAATTCATCCTTCTAACAACCTACTTATTGTAATCTAAAACTGGCGCTCGTTTTAAGAACGAGCAAGTGCTTTAACACCTGATGTAATGTCGACAACCTCGTTATCATGTTATTTGTCGCACACATTGATCGCTTTTTACTTTACCTTTCTAACAAACATGAACTCAGTTTTTATTCACGATATGCATGTTGCATTGCAAGGAGGTTTATATCATGGCGAATGTGTTAGTTATTGGCGCATCGGGACAAATTGGTAAACAGGCAACGGTTAAACTTTTAGATGCGGGCCACAAAGTGTTAGCACCGGTAAGAAGCCCTGAAAAATTATCTGACATTCAAAACGATGATTTAACCGTGGTAGAGCAAAACTTAGAAGAAGATTTTTCTGCACATTTTGAAGGTATTGATATTGCCGTGTTTACGGCGGGGTCAGGCGGTAATACCGGGGCAGATAAAACACTGATGATTGACTTATGGGCCGCGCGCAATGCCGTTAACTACGCCAAAGCTGCGGGCACGTCAAAATTTGTAATGGTGAGTTCAATTGGAGCCGGCGACCCCGACGCAGTATCTTCAGAAATTAAGCCTTACTTAGTCGCCAAGCATATGGCTGACGAGCACCTAATTAACAGCGGATTACATCACATTATTTTGCGCCCTGGAACGCTTTTGAACGAACCGGGTTCTCACTTGGTCCGCACTGATATGCCAAACAACAAAGATGACGCCGTCATTCCACGAGAAGACGTAGCAACCGCTATTGTTGAAAGTATTAGCCGAAAAGGTGAGGACAACGTAATTACATACCTATTTAAAGGTGATACGCCAATTTCTCAGGTCTTCTAAGGGTAAGCGTATACACTCCTTAGTTATAGACCCCTTAGGTAGAGATGCTTGAATTAAAACAACTTAGGTTTAGTTACCTCGGGAAGAGAGCCCTTAGATAGAGATAGTTAAAAAGCCCTTTTGCTTAGTGTTTCGCATGCAACAGGGCTTTTTATTTGTGGTTAATAATGGGGGTTAGAAAACCACGCCCGTTACCACGTTAGGGAATGAGCGACTGGCTGACCCAGTTACCATTCTCATCTTTATGATGCCACTCGCGGTGTTGTGGGTTACCTCTAAGATTTAAGTAATCAACACTATTAATGGCAAGGAGTATGGTGCAAAAGTGATTTGGCACCTTGTCAAAACTCCCTTCAATTTGTAATGCTGACCCATCATTTCTGGGCGTGCCCGGCTCTCCCCATAAAAATTGCTTTTTGCCAGCATCCGATAATTTATTCCACTGAGACGTGACAAGTTCGTCATCTTGTTCAAGGGTGACTAGCGATGCTTTGCAAGAAAAGCGGTATTGTTCCCGGGTTTTAGAAAAGTACCAACAAACGTGGGCTTCAGGGGTTTGACTAAGTTGTTCAAACTTTTCTGAGCGGGTGTCAGAGATAACGACTAACTGGTTGTCATCAGTCACGCCTCTAAACACCACGGTACGGCAATAAGGCACCCCGTTGCTATCTACTGAGGCAAGCTGAAAGTAGCGACTCTCAGGTACGCTACGGGTTTGATGCAAACTTTTTGTCAGTCCTTGTCGCCACTGGGGCATAGCTATCTCCATGCACTATATTAGTTATTGCTAGCAACGCGTTTATTGCCAGCAAGGGAAAACAACCTATAAAAGTTCTGCGTAGTAGCTTCGGCTAACTCTTGTACAGAAACACCTTTCAAGTCTGCTATGAACTCAGCGACTTCAACCACATAGCCAGGCTGATTCTGTTTGCCTCTATGGGGTACAGGGGCTAGCCAAGGGGAATCTGTCTCAATAAGAAGGCGTTCAAGCGGTATCGCTTTCACAACCTCGCGCAACTCGCTCGCAGAGTTAAAGGTAACGATGCCCGAAATAGAGATATAAAAGTCCATCTCTATGGCTGCTTGGGCCATTTCTAGCGACTCGGTAAAGCAATGCAAAACGCCTTTTGTATGCGACGCTTTGTGCTCACGCAGCAAGTTAATGGTATCTTCTCTTGCATCACGGGTGTGAATGATTAACGGTTTCTTCGTTTCATTGGCAACCTTAATATGATCAACAAACGAGGTTAACTGTACCTCTTTGCTCTCGGGGCTATAGAAATAATCTAGCCCAGTTTCGCCGATAGCCACCACTTCTTCACGCTGCGCTTTTTCTAAAAGTTCCTCAAAACTACACGCTTCGTCCTGATGCAACGGGTGAACACCACAGGACACAGAAACATCGTCAAAGTTGCTCACCGTCTCTAGCATGCTGTCGTAATCATTAACAGATACACACACGCAAAGAAAATGTTCAACACCACGCGTTCTTGCAAAGTCCAACGTCTCTGCGAGCGCTTCTGGCCCTTGTTTAAGTCGGTCTAAATGACAATGAGAATCTACAAACAAACTACACCTATATTTTTTTGAAGTTAACCGCTTGGCAACGACATTGCCTTCGCCATGCTGTTAACGTTGAAACTTTTTTAATAACCCGAAAAGCACCAAAGACTTGTTCACACCCGCGTGCTGCAAAGTTTTCACTGCTTCAACACACGCTGCGTAACGCTTGTAATCTGTCTCTTGCTGACGTTTTACATATTCATTATGGGACAATTGCTGACACCACAATGCTATTTGCTGAGCATTGTCTTGCCACTTGTTAGCAAGGGTTTGTGCTTGCACATTTGCGTCGCCCGCTAAGAGCGCTTGCATCCCATCACTGAAGTGACGGTAGCTGAGGTCATCGTCACCCGACAAGGCCTCCTCTACCCGAAGCGGTGCATAGCCATAGGCTGCAAGTAACGCGTCGCTAGCATCTTCTACGCCTTTCGCTTTTAAGTAGTTCAAACTCTCTGATACTGACGGCAGTGACAACACTTGCCGCTCGCAACGACTAAGTATGGTTGGCATAAGTTTATTTACGCTGTCGGTAATCAGAAGTAAGAAGGTATTATTTGTGGGCTCTTCCAAGGTTTTCAACAGCGCATTAGCCGCTGCCTCTGTCATAGTGTCAGCCTTGGGGATTAATAAAACTTTATTCCCGCCCATTTGTGCAGTACCGGATAGCTTAGCAATGCCCTCGCGAATTTTGTCTACCCCCAGCTGTTTTTCACTTTCAAGAATATGAAAATCTGGATGGTTACCTGCCTGCCTTAAGTGACAACTTTGACACTGCTCGCATGGGCCATCAACACTTGGGTGCTTGCACAGCAACGTATTACTTAAGCCTAGTGCAAGTTGGTTTTTGCCTATCCCACTCACCCCCGTTAGCAATAAGCCATGGTGCAGTTTTTTTGCTAAGTAACGGGAAATTAAAGAGGTATAGGTAGCTGTAAACCAAGGCAGCACTGGCATTAGTTATTCCCCTGATCGGTTTTGTGCGACTCGCTACCTTCGTCAATGTGCTGGCTTACATAATTAGCAATAATGGAAATGACATCTTGATGCACTTGTTCCATGGGCTGCATAGCATTAACAACAATGATGCTCTCATCATTTTCAGCCAAGGATAAATATCTGGCCCGCGTACGCTCAAAAAAGCCTAAACCCGCTTGCTCAATTCGATCAAGCTCGCCGCGACCACGCGCTCTTTCTAAACCCACGGCTGGGTCTACGTCTAGATAAAGGGTTAAATCTGGCTTGAACCCGTTAAGAGCAATATCGCTAATTGCGGTCATGGTTTTTTCACTGACACCTCGGCCTCCGCCTTGATAAGCCTGCGAAGAAAGATCATGCCTGTCTCCCACCACCCAAGCACCTGCGTTAAGCGAAGGGTAAATTTTATTGGTCAGTAACTGAACGCGAGCCGCATACATAAGCAGTAATTCGGTTTCTTCGCTTACTGTTTCGTCCCAGTCGTGCTTAACACACTCTCTAATCGCTTCAGCCATTGGGGTACCGCCCGGCTCACGAGTTTGCTCCACGCGCATTCCAGCGTCTGTTAACGCTTTTACAATCAACCCGATTACCGAGCTTTTTCCTGCCCCTTCAAGGCCTTCTACTACAATAAACTTTCCGCGCATTGCTTTAAATCAACTCTGTTCTTTCTTTAGATTATAACAGCAGGTATCTATCCACTACCCACCCGATTAACGCTTTAATTGATATTTTCTAACCGCCGCATTATGCGCTTTTAACGTGTTCGAAAACTGGTGACTGCCATCGCCTTTAGCCACAAAATATAAGGCGTCGGTCGCTAATGGATGAAGAGCTGCATGTATTGCCGCCTTGCCTGCCATTGCAATAGGCGTGGGTGGAAGCCCTTTAATAACGTAAGTATTGTATGGCGTAGCCGTACGTAAGTGCTTACGAGTAATATTGCCATCAAACTCTGACCCTATACCGTAAATGACAGTAGGGTCGGTTTGAAGTCGCATATTTTTATTAAGCCTATTTATGAAAACACCGGCTATCATATCGCGTTCTTTAGGTACCGCGGTTTCTTTTTCAATAATACTCGCCAAAATCAGTGCATCGTACGGTGATGATAAAGGCAGGTCTTCAGCCCGTTTCTCCCATTCTTGGGAAACGAATGTTATCAGTGCCCTGTGTGCTCTTTTTAACACGTCACTCGCTTTCGTGCCCTTTGTGAAAAAGTAAGTATCTGCTAGAAACACACCTTCTGTGTGCTGTGCATTTTCACAACACCAATCAACACCGTTGCCCTGTGTTAAGTTGCTGAGGGTTTGCTCATTTACATCAAAAACCAAATCTTGATTCGCCCGTAGCGCCTCAAGCCACTGCGCGAGTGTCAGGCCTTCTACTAAACTTACGGCAAATAAATGCTCGTCGCCTTGTGTAAACAGAGTAAAGGCATCAACCAGTGATTGGCCAGGGCGCAACATGTAGCTACCAGATTTTACCGACGTACTGCCGGCAAAAAACTTAAGCCATACTTTGGCGATAAAAGGAGAAACGTCAACCATACCCGCGTTGCGAAGCTGTTTAACCGTGCGGTAGGCGTTACTGCCATTTTCAATGGTAAATAGCGTATCGTCCTTCAGCTTTATGGGGGCTGTCACTTGCGACGATACGTACATCACACAAGACGCACCCACAATCACGACGATGAATACAAGTGATAACAGAAATACGACAGTACGCTTCATACTTGCGCGTACCCAATGTGCTGATTTTTAAATAACACGTCCATTTTTACTCTTTACTACATTGATTAAAATTAGTTAAACCGCTGTACACATTAACGTAGGGCGCGTGCCAACAAATTACTTAATTCAAGAACGCTTTCACTTGCCACGTCAAATTCTAACTTGCTGTGATCTGGCATACGCACGCTTTTCACCGGCATCACGCCCATCAACGCATTGGTGATCACCACGGCACTAGCATTGCCAATATGTGAAAGCTGATACTCACCTACGTGTAAGGTGTGATTATTGTTTAGCAGCGAATCAATCAAACACTGTCTGACCACGCCATTCACCCCACTTCCTTTGAGCGAAGGGGTATACCACTCACCCTGCGAATAGAAGAAGACGTTACCGGCACTTGCTTCAATTAAGTTATCGTTGGTGTCGCATACAAGGGCATCATCGGCATGTGCTTCATTAACTTCATGCTTTATCAGTACCTGCTCTAATCTATTCATGTGCTTTACACCTGCAAGCAACGGCTGAATAGCCAGTCGGGTTTGTGCACAAATTAATGACATACCTTGCTTAGCCATCCCCTCGTAATGTGCAGGATAGGGATGCTGACTGAACCTGACCAAAGGCACATTGTCTTCACTTCGTGCATAGCCTCTGCCCGCTTGTCCGCCCGAAACATGTACTTTTAATACATATTTTGATGGGGAAATATCATTCGACGAGTTGCTGAACGCCGCTATCTGTTCGTTAATAGCGGTTTCCAAGGCACAGGTATCGACGGTAATTTTTATCGCGGCCGCATCGTGTTCTAACCGAGAAAGGTGATAAGAATACAGTTGTGGCTTTTGGTTGTGCACCAATAGAGTAGAAAATACACCATCACCATAATTGAAGGCCCTATCACTCGGTGAAATAGGCGTAGCGCTAGGGATTATTCTCACAGCCTACTCTTTTATGTCTTTTTATCGTGGGAGAAGTATACCAACTTGTACTAGCCAGACAACTTATAGCGTAAGGGCCATATCAAGCCGGTACAAAAAAAGGCAGCGAGTTGCTGCCTTTATATTTGAAATTACAACTACGTTTGAAACGCGTTTTATATACGCTTAAATATCAACGAGCCGTTAGTACCGCCGAATCCAAAAGAGTTACATAGCGCGTAATCTTCGCTGAAGGCTTTGGCTTTATTTGCCACGAAGTCTAGGTCACAGCCTTCGCCCGGCTCATCTAAGTTGATGGTCGGTGGCGCCATTTTGTCACGCAGTGCCAAAATAGTGAAGATGGCTTCAACTGATCCTGCTGCACCAAGTAAATGACCCGTCATCGACTTTGTTGAGCTAACCAGCAGTTTGTATGCGTGGTCGTTAAATACGCGTTTTACCGCGGCGACTTCGGCAATATCACCGGCAGGGGTTGAGGTACCGTGTGCGTTAACATAACCAATTTCGCTCGCATCTAACTTGGCGTCGTTAATTGCATTTTGCATTGACGCCGCGGCACCTTCGCCATCTGCTGGCGGTGATGTCATGTGATAGGCATCGCCACTCATACCGAAACCAACAAGCTCAGCATAGATAGTCGCACCACGGGCCTTAGCGGCTTCGTATTCTTCAAGCATAACTACGCCAGCGCCCTCACCCATGACAAAACCATCACGGTCTTTATCCCATGGGCGGCTTGCGGCTTGTGGATCGTCGTTGCGCGAAGACAGGGCTCGCGCAGCGGCAAAACCAGCCATTCCTAGCGGCGTAATTGACGCCTCTGCGCCGCCTGCAAGCATGGCATCAGCATCGCCGTAAGCAATGGTTCTTGCGGCAATACCTATATTGTGAACACCTGTAGTACAAGCAGTCACAATGTTCAAATTCGGTCCTTTCAACCCTTCCATGATAGACAAAAAACCTGAAATCATATTGGTAATGGTTGATGGCACAAAAAATGGCGACACGCGCTTAGGACCGCTATTTGTCAGTTTTAAGTGGTTTTGTTCAATTTGCTCTAAACCACCAATTCCTGAACCAATAGCTACGCCTACACGGTGCGCATTGTCTGGTGAAACAGTAAAACCAGAATCGACCAAGGCTTGTTTGCCGGCAGCGATACCCAACTGGATAAAGCGGTCCATTTTCTTGGTTTCTTTCTTTTCTATGTATTCCTGCGGATCAAAGTCGTTAATTTGACCTGCGAAACGGGTTGAATAGTTACTGCAATCAAAATGGGTGATTTCACCGATGCCGCTCTCGCCCGCGAGCAATTTGCGCCATGTGTCTTCGCTATTAAGACCTAATGGTGAAAGCATTCCAAGACCAGTAACCACTACGCGACGTTTTGTCACAAAAAGCCCTCGCTTTGGAACTAAAGGTAGGAGATACAAAAACGGCTCTGTAGAAGAGCCGTTTTGTCGCTATTTAAGACTTAAGCGTCTTTGTTAGCGTTGATGTAATCAATGGCTGATTGAACAGTAGTAATTTTTTCTGCTTCTTCGTCTGGAATTTCAGTATCGAATTCTTCTTCCAAAGCCATTACTAGTTCAACTGTGTCAAGTGAATCAGCGCCTAAGTCGTCAACGAATGAAGCTTCTGCTTTTACTTCTTCTTCTTTCACGCCAAGTTGTTCAACGATGATTTTCTTAACGCGTTCTTCAATGTTACTCATAATTCTAGGTTTCCCTTAAACGTCACTAGATAATAAAAGTGCCGCTAGTTTATTTTGCAAGGTTGATCCTTGCAAGCACCAGTTTAAAGAAATTTTCTGGTCAAACCAGCGACATTCGAAATTCGTAAAATACTATTTTTACATCCAAGTTCGGGTAAATACCACCCCAAACTAGGGAAAATTCGCAATTTTTGCGAATTTACCCCATATACATACCACCATTTACATGGATAGTTTCGCCTGTAATATAGGCTGCGCCATCGCTTACTAAGAAAGCAACAGTGGCTGCAATTTCATCAGGCTCACCCAAACGGTTGGCCGGAATATCTTTAAAAATGGCTTCTTTTTGGTCATCGCTCAGCGCTTTTGTCATATCGGTATCAATAAAACCTGGCGCAACAACGTTGATAGTAATGCCACGAGAAGCCACTTCTCGCGCCATTGACTTAGAAAAACCAATGACCCCTGCTTTAGCGGCGGCATAGTTAGCTTGACCCGCATTACCCGCGCTGCCTACCACAGAGCCAATATTAACAATGCGACCAAAGCGCTTCTTCATCATACCGCGAAGTACGGCTTTTGACAGCGTAAATATCGATGTTAAGTTGGTATCAATAATATCTTGCCACTCGTCATCTTTCATACGCATTAGCAGATTATCACGTGTGATACCGGCATTATTGACCAAGATGTCGATACCACCATGCGCTTCGTTAATGGCTTTAAGTGTTGCATCAACGCTGTCTTTATCAGTCACGTTTAACGCGAAACCCTGTCCGCCGAACTCAGAAAGATAGTCGCTAATGGCTTGCGCACCGTTTTCACTGGTCGCCGTACCGATAACTGTTGCTCCTTGCTGAGCAAGCTGGGTTGCTATCGCTTTACCTATACCTCGGCTTGCACCTGTAACCAGCGCAATTTTACCGTCTAATTGACTCATTGCGATTCCTTATTGTTTTAATGCTTCAACACCGTCTGGTGTATTCACTGCAAGCGCTTCTAAGCCCTTACTAATACGTTTATTCAAACCTGTTAGCACTTTGCCAGGCCCTACTTCAATAACACGCTCTACGCCTGCTGCCGCTAAGTACTCAACGGTGCGGGTCCATTGAACCGGGCAGTAAAGCTGACGCACCAATGCATTTTTGATAGCGTCACCCTGAGTTTCAATGGTGACATCAACATTGTTTACTATGTTGATTGCAGGTTCATTAACGTTCAAAGAAGATAGTGCATCTTCTAATTTATCTGCTGCGGGACGCATAAGTTCGCAGTGAGAAGGAACGCTTACCGCAAGAGGAAGCGCACGCTTTGCTCCCGCGTCTTTACAGGCGCTCGCCGCTTGTTCTGCCGCATGTTTCTCACCAGCAATAACCACTTGACCCGGAGAGTTAAAGTTTACCGGCGCGACTACGTCGCCTGTGGCAATGGCAGTTTGCTGACAGATATCTGCTATAGTCGCATCGTCTAACCCAATGATGGCGTACATCGCCCCCGCGCCTGCTGGCACGGCTTCTTGCATGTATTTACCGCGGGCTTCAACAAGTTTAATGGCATCAGCAAAGTCCATTGCGCCACCGCATACAAGCGCCGAATACTCACCAAGGCTGTGTCCTGCCAGGTAATCTACGTCTATACCTTGTTCACGAATAACGCGCCAAATGGCAACACTTGCTGCAAGTAGCGCAGGCTGCGTGATATGCGTTTCGTTTAGTTTTCCATCTGTATCGTTTTGCACTAAGTCCCAAAGGTCATAACCGAGTACGTCAGAGGCTTCTTTGAACGTCGCTTCGATAATAGGAGAAGTCTCAGCGAGTTCTTTAAGCATGCCTACGCTTTGAGAACCTTGCCCTGGAAATACACAGGCTGTCTTTGTCATGTCGATTCCTTATTATTTTTCTTTACTAGAAACGAGAATACGTTAAAAAATTACAGTGAGAAAAGCAGGGCTTAATAGCGAACAAGCGCTGATGCCCAAGCAAATCCTCCTCCGAATGCTTCTAGTAATAAATGCTGTCCACGTTGAATACGTCCGTCTCTAATAGCCGTGTCTAGCGCGGTTGGCACTGTGGCTGCAGATGTATTACCGTATTGCTCTAATGTAAGCACCACCTGGTCAAGGGACATATTTAGCTTTTTCGCCGTAGCCTTGATAATTCTAAAGTTTGCTTGGTGTGGCACTAACCAGTCAAGATCAGATTTTTCCATACCGTTTGCCGCAAGCGTTTGCTCAACCACTTCAGAAAGTTTGGTTACCGCCACCTTAAATACTTCGTTACCACGCATTACGCCCCAATTTTCGTGAACGGATTGTTCATCACCTCGGGTTGGATTACCTACAGCCAATAAATCGCCATAAGACCCTGCAGCGTGGATATGCGTTGACAAAATGCCTGGTTCGTCACTAGCCTCTATAATGGTCGCGCCAGCGGCATCGCCAAATAGAATAACCATGGTTCTGTCTGCCGGGTCTATAAGACGGCTAAGGCAATCAGTACCCACCACGAGAATGCGTTTTGCCATCCCCGATTTAATATATTGATCGGCAACGCTCAACGCGTAGCAATAACCTGCACAGGCCGCCGCTACATCGAATGCTGGAATACCATCTAAATCGAGAATGCGTTGAATTTCACATGCTGTGCTGGGTAGCGCGTAGCGACCGCTAGTGGTTGCGCACACAATCATGTCGATAGATTTGGGGTCGATACCCGCCATTTCAATGGCGTTTTTACTGGCTTCTGCCCCCATAGTAGCAGCGGTTTCATCTGCTCCAATAATACGTCGCTCTTTTATCCCGGTACGGTCAGTGATCCATTCGTCACTGGTGTCCACCATTAGCTCTAAATCTGCGTTTGTACGCACGTCGCTGGGATAATAGCTACCTGTTCCTATAAAGCGTGAATATTTGCTCAAAGCTGCTCCAACAATACCGTTTCTATCTTCGTCTTTATCTTTTCAGGCAAATGCATCTTTGCTTCTTTCATTGCTTGCACGATGGCGTAATAAAAGGCGTCTTTTTGTGCATTTCCGTGACTCTTGATAACAATGCCGCGCAATCCTATCAGACTCGCACCGTTATACTGGTCGGGGTTCACGCTGTTATAGATAGATTTCAGTAATGGGAAGGCAATTTTTGCTAATAAGCGGGTATAGAAATTCTTTTGAGACTGGCGTTTTACTTCATTTATCACTAACTTAGCCAGTCCTTCACTCGATTTAAGTGCAACGTTTCCCGTAAAGCCGTCTGTCACGACAACATCCGCATAGTCGGTGAAAATGTCGTCACCTTCTACATAGCCAATGTAGTTAATACCTGGGGCGTCTTTGAACAATTGGTCGGCAGACTTTACTTGTGCATTACCCTTAATATCCTCTTCACCTACATTCAATAACGCTACACGAGGAGAAGGGATTCCTGCCACTTCTTGAGCTAAAACTGACCCCATTACGCCATATTGAAAAAGTATTTCAGGCGTACAATTCACGTTTGCGCCTAAATCTAACAAAAATACATTGTGATGGCTGGTAGTTGGCATCATGTTTATGAGTGCTGGCCTATCAATACCGGATAAGGTTTTTAACAGGTAAAACGATAGCGTTAATAGCGCACCGGTGTTCCCTGCACTTACGCACGCATCTGCCTCGCCGCTTTTGACAAGTTCAATAACGCGACGCATTGAAGAGTCTTTTTTATTTCGCAGTGCCGAGGTGGGGACTTCGCCCATTTCAACCACTTGTGAACAATGCTTAATTGTAACGCGACTGCGCTCTGCATCAGTGAGAGGTTGAAGGCCTGACTTGATAGTGTTTTCGTCACCGCACAATGTGAAGTGCACATCGGGATGAAGTTGGATAGCCTTGACGGCTGCAGAAAGGATAACAGGGGGACCATGATCGCCCCCCATGATATCTAACGCGATGGTTAGTGTAGACAAAATGTAGTCGCCGTATTACGCGCCGATTACTTTCTTGCCTTTGTAATAACCGTCAGCGGTCACGTGGTGACGACGGTGAGTTTCGCCTGACGTTGAATCGACAGACAAAGTCGCGCCTGTCAATGCATCGTGTGAGCGACGCATACCGCGCTTAGAACGCGTTTTACGATTTTGTTGTACTGCCATAACTTACTCCTGGTCTCGCTTAAGTTCTTTCAAAACCGCGAAAGGGTTTTGTCGCTCTTGTTCCGGTTCAATCTTTCCAAACGACATATCGTCTTGCTTCACTGTACACTCCGACTCTGCATGAAGGGGCACAATTGGCAAAGATAACAGTAGCTCGTCTTCAAAAATTTGAAGCAGATTAACTTCTCCGTGGTCGTTGACCTCTACCGGTTCATAAGCCTCGGGAATGATGTCGTCGCTTTCCTGTTCTTCTCCCTGCACTGGAGTAAAACAGAATTCCGCTTCCACGGGATAATCGAGTTCACCATTACACCTTTGACAGATAAGTGTTACCTGCGTGGCTAGATGGCCGTGAAAAACAGTAAGACCCTGCGCGTCTTTTTCGAACTGTACTTCTGCGTCCACGTAGTCATTGCATCGGACAACCGCCTCGCTCAATCGTTCCATATCTTTAGACACAATCACACCCCGATAATCGGAACGTTTCATGGCGCTTTTAGTCGGTTCAACCGAATGAGGGAGTTTCACTTTCTGCATAGGGCGCGCATGATATAGCGTCGCCCCCTTTCTGTCAAAGCAAAATTGTGATTTAACACACATTATAAGATTATGTGCCTCCCAAGGTGATAATGTTACATTGCGCGATATAATGATGCTTTGCAACATATTGATTTTTAAATAAGGAGTATTTGTGGCTCACCTTATCTTGGCCTCCTCATCGCAATACCGGAAAATGCTGCTTACAAACATCGGTATTCACGTCGATACCCACGCCCCCGATATCGACGAAACCCCTTTCAATAACGAAGCGCCTACCGCATTAAGCGTTCGACTTGCCGAGCAAAAAGCACTTAAGGTTGCCAGTGAGCTCGTCAATGTGCCCCGCGACACCCTTATTATCGGTAGCGATCAAGTCGCATTGGTTCAATCGGACGATGGGTCACAGTTACTAGGAAAACCAGGGAATAGTGACAATGCGATTAAGCAGCTTAAAGCATGCCAAGGAAAAGAAGTCACGTTTTATACGGCGCTTTGCCTTCATCAGCCCGCGACCAATAAAACCGTTACTCAAGTAGATGAAACCCGAGTTTACTTTCGCCAAAATAGCGAAGCTGCCCTTACCGCTTACGTGCAAAAAGAACAGCCCTTAGATTGTGCAGGCAGTTTTAAAAGCGAGGGTTTAGGAGTCTTGCTATTCGATAAAATTACAAGTCGAGATCCTAATAGCCTTATTGGTTTACCCATTATGCTACTTAACGAACTATTAGATGTGCACTTTAACGTTGACTTGCTGGCCATGGCAGCGCAATAAGCAATGCGCCGTTTTATTTTAAAACAGCGTCGCTTCTAACTCGCTAACTGAGTGAACCAATGCAACGGGGTTAAGTGCCTCTAAATGTACTTGGGCATGGACCCCATAAGATACCCCTATTCTATCCATGCCGATGGCTTTAGCCATTTGCATGTCATAGGTCGTATCCCCAACCATTACGGCATCTTTTACTTCGACACCGAGCTCGTCAAGAAGCTGCAACAGCATATCTGGCGATGGTTTTGATTCAGCTTCATCAGCGGTTCTCGACGCGCTAAAGTACACGCCTGTACCTGTTTGCTTCCAAGCGCGGTCTAAACCTCGACGTGCTTTGCCAGTTGCAACCGCTAGAATACACCCCGCCGCTTTTAAATTGGCCAACATGGTATTAACGCCGTTGAATAATGGACAAGGCGTTGTATCTACAGTAACAAACGCCGCTTTATAGGCCTTAACTAGACGCTCTGCCAATTCATCATCTTGAATATTGAATAACTGTTTAATAGCAGGCTTTAAACTAATTCCAATTATATGACCCACTTGTTCATAAGATGGTATGGGCATATCACACTGCTTAGCGGCAATTTGCATGCAGCTAACAATTTTATCTGCCGAGTCCATCAAGGTGCCATCCCAGTCAAAAATGACTAATTTATAACGAGGCAATTTACTGCTTATATCCGCTGAGGTGACGTCCTCGGCTAGCGTTTTTTGTGAATGCATAAATTAATTACAGTGCGTTAAGCGTATTTGAAAGTATAGGGTCTAAAGGTGCAGAAAATGTCACCCGTTCTTCTGTTGCAGGGTGTAACAACGAGATGCTGCGTGCATGAAGGAACAATCTATTTAGCCCCTTTTGTCTCATTGAAGCATCAAAATCCGCATCACCGTATTTAGGGTCACAAGCAATCGGATGGCCAGCATGTAAGCAATGAACACGAATTTGGTGTGTTCTGCCTGTTGTCGGCGAAGCTTCTACCAATGTCGCCCCCGCATACTCTTCTAAAATGCGGTAGCGCGTTTCTGAGGGCTTACCATCGTCGCTCACGCTAACCATTCGCTCGCCAGATTGAAGCACATTCTTGCGAAGCGGCGCTTTCACCTTAAAACGATTCTTAGGCCATTCACCCGCAACAAGGGCGTTGTAGCGTTTGTCCATTTTCCCCGTGCGCAGTTGCTCGTGCATATGACGAAGTGCAGAACGCTTTTTTGCAATTAATATGCAGCCCGAGGTATCTCTGTCTAATCTATGGACCAGTTCCATAAACTTGGCGTCAGGGCGTAACGCACGTAAACCTTCTATTAAACCGAAACTTAAACCGCTGCCGCCGTGCACGGCCATACCTGATGGTTTATTCATCACCAGGATACGATCGTCTTCAAATAGAATATGAGACTCTAACGCAGCAATTTTGTCGAGTTTAGGCGAAGGCGCGGGCGCCCCTTCCGACACACGAACAGGCGGAATTCTAACAATGTCATCAGCCTGTAACTTGTATTCAGGCTTAACGCGGCCTTTATTCACTCGCACTTCGCCTTTGCGCAAAATGCGATAGATCATGCTTTTCGGCACGCCCTTTAGCTGGGTGCGCAAAAAATTATCGATACGTTGACCAGCCAAATCGGCGTCAACCGTTACAAAACGTACTTTTATTGGGGCTTCTTCTTTCATGGGCCAAGTATACCCCATTGCTAATTCCCCCTGCTAACTGAAACGCACAAAATATTGAAAAAAGCATATTTCGCTGCAATTTTAGGCAAACCTAGCGTTTTGAACGCAGACCAGTTTGGAAATGCAGAGATATACACAATTTATTCACTTGCTTTCCTTGCTAAAATTGGGGTTTTGGTGCGATAATTACCAACGTTTTTTGCACGGTAAAATTCACAGCTTAGATTTTGGTAGTAAGCGGCTATTTGTGCCCCTATCCAAAAAAAGTGAAACGCAGCGTTAGAAAAACAACAAACAAGACCGAAACAGCAATCAGCGAAAAATGACGATGCTGTTCAAACTTGTAAACGATAAAGCATGGCGCAGCGTTGGTAGCATCCGCAATGAAAAAGTGATTTTCATACCAACCTAGCTAGAGAGGCAACGACTACACTGCCGTAGAAAAGCAACCGCCATTGCTTGCGAACATAAAATAAGTTTGCCGTTAACTAACAGAATTAAATGACACGCGAGCAACAATGTTTGCTCGTATTAAAGAATACAGTAATAAGGGCTAGTCGCTCCCGACATCCTTAAAGCAGTGTGACCATAGAGATTTACTTACAGGTTCGTTTACATAACAAACGCAAGTAACATCCAGTAATTAGGGCGCTAAAAACGGCGCTAACATGGTCAACCACCAAGGATAATGCGACGTAACAACAAGGTCCCCGTCCAGCCGTGAGGTTGCGCGGTGAGGGTTTGCACATGTCACTTTAATTTTGTGTCTTAACGGCTGTACGAAAACAGAGTTAGATACAATGAAAAGAATGTTAATCAATGCAACTCAACAAGAAGAGTTGCGCGTTGCCCTAGTCGATGGGCAACGGTTGTACGATTTAGATATAGAGAGTCCAGGACACGAACAAAAGAAAGCAAATATCTACAAGGGTAAAATTACCCGTGTTGAACCCAGCTTAGAAGCAGCGTTTGTTGACTACGGCGCAGAGCGTCATGGATTCCTACCCCTTAAAGAAATAGCCCGCACTTACTTCCCTAAAGGTTACAAATTCGAAGGCCGCCCTAACATCAAAGATGTGATTAAAGAAGGCCAAGAAGTTATCATCCAAATTGATAAAGAAGAGCGCGGCCAAAAAGGCGCGGCACTAACCACATTTTTATCGCTTGCGGGAAGTTACTTAGTGCTTATGCCAAACAACCCTCGTGCTGGCGGTATTTCTCGCCGAATTGAGGGTGATGAGCGCACTGAGCTTAAAGAGTCACTAAGCAAACTTGACCTTCCAGATGGCATGGGCCTTATTGTTCGTACCGCTGGTGTAGGTAAATCTTACGAAGAATTAGAGTGGGATTTAAAAGTTCTTCTTAAGCACTGGGAAGCAATTTCAGAGGTTGCTGAAGGTCGTGAAGCACCGTTTTTAATTCACCAAGAAAGCAACGTTATTGTTCGCGCTATCCGCGACTATCTACGTCGTGATATTGGCGAGATTCTTATCGACAAGACCAGCATCTACGAGCAGGCACTACAGCATATTCAGTTAGTCCGTCCTGATTTCGCAAGCCGTGTAAAGCTTTATCGCGGTGAAGTTCCATTATTTAGTCACTATCAAATTGAAAGCCAAATCGAGTCAGCCTTCCAACGTGAAGTTCGCCTGCCGTCTGGTGGTTCAATTGTTATTGACCCAACGGAAGCGTTGACTTCCATTGATATCAACTCTGCCCGTGCCACTAAGGGTGGCGATATCGAAGAAACAGCCCTTAACACTAACCTAGAAGCGGCTGATGAAATTGCCCGTCAATTACGCCTTCGCGATCTAGGTGGTCTTGTTGTTATCGACTTCATTGACATGACCCCCGTTCGTCATCAGCGTGAAGTTGAAAACCGCATGAAAGATGCGGTAAGAAGCGACAGAGCGCGTGTACAGTTAGGGCGTATTTCACGCTTTGGTCTATTAGAAATGTCACGCCAGCGCCTGCGCCCTTCTCTCGGTGAGTCTGCGCATCACGTGTGCCCTCGCTGTTCAGGCCACGGTACTATTCGCGGGACTGAGTCTTTGGCGCTGTCTATTCTTCGCATACTAGAAGAAGAAAGTATTAAAGAAAATACAGGGCAAATTGAAGCGCAATTGCCTGTACCCGTAGCAACCTACTTACTGAACGAAAAACGTAAGTCTATTCAGCTACTAGAAAAACGTCACGGTGTAGATTTGCTGCTCATTCCAAACGCGAACCTAGACACACCGCACTACCAAGTATTGCGTCGTCGCCCTGACGATGTGGTATCTGAAGCCAGCTACGACGTTGAGTTAATGCCTGCGGTAGAAGCAGAAACTGAAACGACGACTACGACGCCAGTTAAACGCGAAGAACCTGCGCTTAAGGGCCTAGTTGCACCAACGGCTGCACCGGTTGTTGCACCTAAAGAAGAGCCAGCGAAGAAAGCTGAAGACGTGCCTTCATTATTTGCGCGTATTGGAAAGTGGATCAGCGACTTGTTTGGCTCTGAAGGTGAAGAAGAGAGCAACAAAGACAAGAAACAGCAATCTACTGACACAAATAAGAATAGAAACAATCGCAGCCGCAATAACGACGACCGTCGTCGTAAGCCGCGCAATAAAAACCAGCGTCGTAATAACTCGTCTCAAAACAGAGACCAGAATAAAGACCAAGGTCGTGACGAGCAGCAGGATAATCGCAAAGCACGCGGTGATCAGCGCCAAGACCAGCGTCAAGATCAAGACGACAAGCGCAACAACAAAGGTCGCAAGCCACGTAAAGCGCAGCAGCCTCGCGACGAGCAGCAAAAGCCTAAACACGAGAAGCAAGAAGGCGAACAGCAAGAAAACCAAGCGCAGAAGAAGCGTGAAGTTGCTGAACGCAGAAAGCGCCGTGACAAGCGTCGTAGCGTTCGTGTAAAGAAAGATGACAATACGCCAAGCATTGTAGAGCAAACAGAAGCGCAAGCGGTACCTGCCCAGAACGGCAACGAAGCTGTAAAAGCACCTCAACAGGATGCAAAAGCGCAAAGTAAGCCGAAAGCTGACGCAAAGCCTCAAAAAGCGGTGAAAGCCGATGAGGTAGAAGCACAGTCAGGCAATACGGCTGCTCAGAAACAAGAAACGAAAAAACCAGCTAAAAAGCCAGTAGACAAAGCGTCTGAAGAAAAATCTGCACCAGAAGCCGACAAGGTTGAAGGCAGCCAAACAGATAGCGCTGACGCTACAGAGGCGAACAGCGAAGAAAACGGGCAAAAACGCGAAGGACGTGGTCGTTCGCGCCGTTCTCCTCGTCACGTACGTGCAGCTGGTCAGCGTCGTAAGAAAGAGTCTCAGCAAGTTGATGAAGCTGAAACACAAGCGAAGCAACCAGGCGAACTTGAGCCTCAAGAGCCAGAGACAAGCACAGTAGCTACGCAAACAGAAGCGCCGGCTGTTGAAGAAACTCAAGCACAGGAGCCCGGAAAGCTAGCGCCATCTGAAGAGCAACCAGCATCTAATCAAGAAAAGCAAGACACCGCGAACCTTGACGTTGAAGCGGTTCAAGACGAACTTCAGTTTGATGTAGAGCCTTCAGCGGGTAAGAAGCCTTTAGCGAAAGAACAGCCTTCAGCGGGTAAGAAGCCTTTAGCGGAAGAACAGCCTTCAGCGAAAGAACAAGCTTCAGCAGAAGAGACTCCTGTAGGAGGCAATACAACTTCAGCTGATGAGAACTCTGTCGCTAAAGCAGCCCCTCTTTCACAAGAAGAGGCGGTTGCAAAAGCGCAGGCTTCTACCGATAGCAGCACCTCATCTGATGAAGTAGCGTCTGAAGAGGCTGCCCCTTCTGAAGTGAAAGCGACGTCTGACAACGCGTCAGAACAAGCCGCAGAGGAAAGCGCTTCAGCATCGCCAGAGCAGGTTGAAATCAACCTTGCAGAAACAACCGAAGCAGCAGTAGAAACTAAAGCGAACGCACCGGTAGCGAAAGCGCCTGCTAAGCAACAGGTTTCAGAAACGTCAAGCTTAGCTGCAAGCGGTAAGGGTAAGCGCGGCGCATCTCATCCGATGGCGCTACCTGCTGAAGTTAACGACGCCTTTGTAGATGTTGCGTTAACGGCTAAAGCCGATAACGAACGTCCAGCGCTGGCCGTTTCGGGTAAAACAGCCGCAATGGCTCAGGCAGGCTCTCGAGCATCAGCGCCAACAACACTACCTAAGTCGGTTGACGCTGACGCAGTAGCGCAATAGCTAACCCGTTTACGCTAACAGTTTGTTAGCGTTCAATTAGTAAAATGCTTTAAAAGCCGCTTTCGAGCGGCTTTTTCATTTGCTAAATTATTTTGGAAAATTCATTTTTTAATTTACTTCTTAAGGCGTGTAATGAGCGATGTGGTAAGCGAAGCGTTTGTTCGGTGGTTAAGCGACGTAAGTGGCTGCGATGTGATAAACACCAGCATGATCCAGCCCCTATGGAGTGGCTACGGCGCATGCTTTAGGGCCCAACTAGCGCCGAATTCAGCTGCCAAGCTTAAAAACGTCGCCGGCAATCATCACAATAAAGCGCCAGGAGACAACGGTATTAGGCATGTAGTGGTAAAATGCGCCACGCCCCCTGATACCCTTGCTCACCCCAAAGGTTGGAATGGACAGGCCAGTGATGAGCGCAAACGCCACTCGTTTCGCGTGGAAAATAGCTTTTATAGTGCATTACAGACGCTCACCGATGACACGTGTCGCACCGCCACTTGCGTAGCTGATGACCAAAAAGGCGATTCAACATTGCTTGTTATGGAAGACCTTGCCCGAGGCGGCTATACCCACACGACAATGTCACTTTCAGTAGAAAGCGCCAAAACCGTTTTAAAGTGGCTAGCCCATTTCCACGCGCGCTTTTTGAACATAAAGTTCGAGGAAAATAAAAAGCGAGTGTTGCTATGGCATGAAGGCTCCTATTGGCACCTAGCAACAAGAGAAGAAGAATATCAGGCAATGCCTGATAGCCGACTTAAGCAAAGTGCTAGGGCCATAGCTAAACGGCTTGCCAACGCACGCTATCAAACCGTAATTCACGGCGATGCAAAAGTAGCGAACTTTTGCTTTACTCCAGACTACGCCGCTTGCGCCGCCGTTGATTTCCAATATGTCGGCCATGGCATAGGCGTAAAAGACGTCGCTTACTTCTTAGGAAGTGCCCTCCCTACCCAAGCGCAAATAACACACCGTGACGCTTTGCTAGGCACGTATTTCGGTGCGCTTGAAAGCGCGCTAAATACTCGCTTATCGACAAACGATACCCTTTGCTCTTTCGACCGTGATGATATCAAGCACGTTATAGAAGAATGGAAAACCTTATACCCGTTCGCATGCGCCGATTTCTATCGCTTTTTATCAGGGTGGAGCCCAACGCACTGGAAGATTGATGAGGAACTCCAGTATCAGACAGATATTGCATTATCTGCACTCGCAAATACGTAGTTCACCTCAACCTCTCTACCTATAATGATAAGAGGCATGTACGGCATCCCTTGTTTTGAAAACCTCTCGTGCTCCCTCCTATCTAGGTCAAGTGGAATACAAATAAATTGAAGGTATCGAATTAACCAAAGAGCAGGCTAAAACGGCTATTGTCACACCGCTACGTAGCCTTCCCCCACACCCAGACGTACGCGATGGCTTGCAGGCCCTAAAAGACAAGGGCATAAACTGGTAAGCCTTACCAACTCTTCTAATAAAGGCGTGTATACCCAGTTTAAAGATGCAGATCTACTGTCTTACTTCGACGAGCGACTTAGCGTTGAAGATATTAACTTGTACAAGCCCGATACACGTACCTATGAGTGGGCTATTGAAAAAATGGGCATAGCAGCAGAAGACGCTATGTTAGTCGCGGCTCATGGTTGGGATATTGCTGGCGCTAAACAAGCGGGCTGGCAAGCTGCATTTATCGCTCGCCCGGGTAAAGTGCTTTATCCATTGGCAATTGCACCAGATACCGTGGTAGGTGGTTTAGATGAACTGGTAACTCAACTGCCTGATGCCCAATAAATCGTTAGAACATCGACATACCGACCAGTCTAGCTAGATAAAGCCAGGGGTTTATGCCCCTGCCCTTTTCATATCAATATGGGGAATACCGTCTTCCAAGTACATCGTCGATGTGGCTTTGAATCCAAAGCTCTCGTAAAAGCGTCTTAAATACTCTTGCGCGCCAATTTCAATATCACAGCCCGGCCATAGCGCCTCACAGTGCTTAATAGCTTCGCACATAAGGGCCTTACCCGCTCCTTTCCCCCGAAAGGCTTCACTGGTCGCCACGCGGCCTATACTTACCGATGGATAACTGACGCCTTCACCAAGTAATCGTGCACATGCCACAAGTTTATTATTTTCAAAGCCCATTAAGTGGTGGGTTTGCGAATGACGGTCTTTTTCATCAAGTTCCGGATAGGGGCAGTTTTGCTCAACAACAAAGACATCGACGCGTAGCTTAAGTAGGTCGAAGAGTTGATGAGTAGTGAGTTCATTAAATGTAAGAGACTGCCAAGAAACCATGTTACCTCAATGGAATATCATCTTTAAAACGCTTATGTGCTGCGTTCATACAATTACTGCTTAGCCTTTGATGCACTAACCTTTCATCTGATTTTACAACGAACGCTAAGCAACGCTTTTTGTACATAGTAAACAAATACATTGAGCGGGAACATACATTCACGTCTCTTTTTTATTAGGGCAGTGAAATTTAAATCGTTATTTTTGGCAACGTGCTAGTTTAGTTAGGCGATAAAAATTTTAACTTTTAAATAGCCTCGCAATATATCCGTATAGATCCTCGTTTAATCGAATTCAGAGTTTTAGGCTATAGCTTTCATCCGTTTGAATCATTAATGTGTATCTACACTATGTATTGACTAAACGACAGGTCCACCGAAGAGTATGAGCGATAAACGGAATATTAAGCAATACGGCAACCCTGCTGGCGGATGGGGTGCATTAAAAAGCGTAACCCAAAGTTGGCTCCAGAGTGAAAAGCCGCTCAAAAACCTTCGGGCCATGCTAAAAACCAATCAAGATAAAGGCTTCGACTGTCCGGGTTGTGCATGGGGTGAGTCGCCAGAAAGCGGTTTAGTCAAGTTTTGTGAAAACGGGGCGAAAGCCGTAAATTGGGAGTCAACCGGTCGCTACGTAGGCCCGGAATTTTTCGCTGACTATACGGTGAGTGCGTTGAAAAAACACACTGACTACTGGCTCGAGTCTCAAGGCAGGCTAACCCACCCGGTCCGTTACAATAACCAAACCGACCGATATGAAGCCATCAACTGGGATGACGCGTTTGGCCTAATCGCTCAACACCTGAACGGGCTGAGCTCTCCGCATCAGGCAGAGTTCTATACGTCAGGGCGCGCTAGCAATGAAGCAGCTTATCTTTATCAATTATTCGTTCGCGCATTTGGCACCAATAACTTCCCAGACTGCTCAAACATGTGCCACGAAGCATCGGGTCAAGGAATGAAGCCCACCATAGGCGTAGGCAAAGGTACAGTCACGTTCGATGATTTCGAAAAGGCAGATACCATCTTTGTTATTGGTCAAAACCCGGGGACTAACCACCCGCGCATGTTAGAGCCACTGCGCGATGCGGTGCGAAGAGGCGCCCAAGTCGTTTGCTTAAACCCGCTAAAAGAGCGGGGGCTAGAAAAGTTCCAACACCCTCAGCACCCTATTGAAATGCTCACCAATGGTTCAACACCAACCAATACCGCTTACTTCAGGCCTGCCCTTGGCGGCGATATGGCAGTCATGCGCGGCATTGCTAAGTGGCTTTTAGCCTGGGAGCAGGAAGCAAAAGCGAACAATGCCCCTCCCGTATTCGACCACGACTTTATCAATGCACATACGAATGGCATGGATGACTATTTAACTGCTGTTGAATCGACCAGCTGGGAGCATATTGAAGCGCAGAGTGGTTTATCGAAAGAAGACATCCGCCACGCGGCAACTATGTACAAGCGCGGAGAACGGGTAATCATGTGCTGGGCTATGGGAATTACACAGCACAAACACTCTGTTGCTACGGTTCAAGAAATCGTGAATGTGCAGCTATTGCGAGGCAATGTTGGCAAGCCTGGCGCCGGTCTGTCGCCTGTTCGAGGCCATAGTAACGTTCAGGGTGACAGAACCGTGGGTATTAACGAAGTGCCGCCTAAAGCGTTACTCGACGCGCTGGAAAACAAGTTTAACTTTGTGGTACCACGAGAGAGAGGTCACAACACTATTCAAGCCATTCAGGCCATGGAACGTGGCGATGCCAAAGTCTTCATTGGCTTAGGTGGTAATTTCGCACAAGCCACACCGGATACGCCGCGCACCCACGCCGCATTATCAAAATGCGATTTAACTGTGCATATCGCCACTAAATTAAACCGTTCTCACTTAACGACGGGAAAAGATGCGCTTATTCTACCCTGTTTGGGTAGAACTGAAGTCGACATGCAGGCTAGCGGACAGCAAGGTGTTACCGTTGAAGATACCTTTTCAATGGTCCACCTATCCTATGGACAACTACCGCCGAGCTCACCTGAACTTCGCTCGGAACCGGCTATCATTGCGGGTATCGCAAAAGCCACGTTAGGCAATACGCCTGTAGACTGGGATCATGTAGTCAGTAATTACGACAATATACGCGACCTAATTGCCGATACCATTGAGGGCTTTAAAAACTTTAATAGCAAAGTGGCGAACCCCGGGGGCTTTCATCTAGGCAATGCGGCGAGCGAAAGACGGTGGCTAACACCATCGGGTAAAGCGGAATTTGCAGCCAATACACTGCCAAACTCGCTATTAAACGATGATGTAGTCGCTCGTGGCGAAAAACCAGACTTAATCTTACAGACATTGCGCTCTCACGACCAATACAACACCACGATTTATGGTATGGATGACCGTTACAGAAATGTGTTTGGCGCTAGAGATGTCTTGTTCGTCAATGAAAGCGATATTCGAAAACTGGGCTTCAATGACGGGGATAAAGTCGACATTACGTCTTTATGGAATGACGGAAGAACCCGTCAGATAAACCAATTTATGTTAGTGGCTTATGATATACCCCAAGGACAAGCCGCGGCCTATTACCCGGAAACCAACCCGCTGGTACCATTAGAAAGTTATGGTGACGGAACCTTCACACCAACGTCAAAATTTATTGCGATCAAACTTTCAAAGTCCGAGTCGGATGGAGGAATTGCGGTGAATACGCTCTCGGTGAGTCATATTTAGGCACGTGGATAAGGGATACGCCATAGCGGTTGGCCCACTTAACTGATAATGCCGTAGGTGCTGAAAGGGTTACAAGCAAAGGTAATTTTGCTCTTATCGCTTTTTGCACGAGTTCTAAGCTACAGCGACTGGTTAGCACTACAAGGCAATCCTTCTGATAAAGTTTATTAGCCGCAATTGCCCCAATTAACTTATCAAAAGCGTTATGCCTTCCTATATCTTCACGACACGCAAGTACATTGCGCTCGGCATCAATATAGAGCGCGCCGTGCACTGCCCCACTTTGCTGCGCTAATGCTTGCGCTTGCGAAATTAGGTCTCGCAACCCTTCAAACCAGCTTGCTTCTGGTAGAGGCAATGGATCTACGGGTTGGAGTTGAGGCAAAGCGTTATCCAGCGCTTCGACACCACAAAGCCCACAGCCCGATGCACCTGCCAATTGCCGTTTATTTTCTTTTAACTTCCAAAAAGCCTGGTTAGCAATATCCACTTCAGCATTAATGTGCTCTTTGTGGTATGTCAACTCAATACCATAAAGCTGGCGGGGGTGCTCAATAATGTCGTTACTTAGACTGAAGCCAATAATAAAGTCTTCAATGTCTTTGGGCGTAACAAGCATTACTGCATAGTTGATACCGTTGTAACTAATGCTTAATGCGACTTCTTCAGCAAGAGTAAAACGTTGAGTTTCAGGTGTTCCATCTAAAACTAATGCGTGGTGTTCGGCGTTATATGTCATCAGGCCAATCACCTGGCGTATTAACATTAAGCCATTGTGCCTCATCCATACGGGTTATTTTTTCGTTCTGTTTTTCTTGCACGCCATTTACCCTTTTTGGGCGTGCAAGATTAGCTTCTTCAAGAGCAATGGCTTCTAGGCTTTCTAAGAATCCCACTACACGTCGCTCGTTTTGTTCGACCAAGTAGTGCGTTAGCATGGCGTTAGTATTGTGCATAACAGACAAGTAAAAAGGCAAAAAGCGGTTTTTCACATAAACCGACCGCTGGGCTTCCCGCCCTGCTGATACTAGCGTTTTCAAAAGCTGAGGCGTCATCTGGGGCATATCCACGGGAAGGACAAGCAATTCAATAGCGCTACCTTTGCCCGCATTTGAATTACATAAAACATCCAGTGCTGCATGCACACCACCCAGTGGACCTGCATCATCAATTTTATCATTTAAAAAATTTGGCGCATTACGGCTGATTAATACCTCATCACACCCTGCAGCCTTTAATAGCGATGACGCTCTCTCAATAAGCGTGCTTCCCTGATAACGCATAAGGGCTTTATCTTGTCCCATTCTGCGCGATTGGCCACCCGCTAACACGAGTCCGATAAGAGTTTTATTCACTTTATCCACTTTATGTTTCTCTCTTATCAAGCTTACCCTCATTATTTATTCTAAAAATTCAAAACACTGCTTAGCAATAGAAAGCTAGGCCTTGATTAGGTTACACAGATTGCAGAAGGCGCGCACTAGTTCGTAGAGGCTTTTTTCTTAGTACTAACCCGAATGAAAGTAGAAACAGCCATACCGTAGCAGCCCCATCAACCGCATGAGTAACAGTAGTCAAATAACCAATATCAGCAAACGACGCAACAGTGGTGTCGCTTAGTGTAATCGGGTAAGGCCCTAAATACCCTGTCATTAAGTCCGACGAACCACCAGGCCAAGGCTCATCCCAATGACTGTTAGCAGTACCTGCGCCTCCGCCCAGCTCTACAGGAATAAAGGTGGCGTCTTCGACAAACTCACGGCGGTAGATTTCCAAAGCGTATTCTCCAGTGTAGCGCCCTGTGCCATTGACGTAATTAGACTGGCTCCCTGCGATAAAAAAATCAGTCGTCCACAGAATGCCAAACCCGATAACATGAGCCATTTCGTGCACAATAACATCGAAAAGTGTGCCGTTATTTTCCATGTTATTAAGGTCTGCCGTATCAAAGCGCATGCGACCTTTATTCGCATAAACATAAGTACTGTCGGAAAGCTGAGTAATACTAGAAGGTCCAGCATTACCTAACACCCCGCCTGTACCATCAATCGGCGCTCCACTTGCCTCTATAATAATACTATGGTCAAAAGAGCTTTGAACGCCTATTAAATATGATTCCCAATACGCGATTGCATCATCAAAGATGCTGGATTGTGAAGGTGTTAAGCCCCCAAGATCATTAATAGAAATTTTAAAAAGCCCTGCATGTGTAGGAAGTGATATACACAGTGAAACAACAACTAAAACCAACTTAGGTAAACCCTTCATGGTTTCCCTCCAAATTTTAACAACCACGTGCAATGCAGCTAATAACGGTGAGCAATACGAATAAGCCCTAACAAATATAGTCTAGAAATCAAAAGAACGACGTTATCTTTAGTAATTTATGTAGCGGCAAAAATGAGGATTCTAAAAGTATTTCTCGCAAGAAAGATTAATAATTATAAAGCGTTACCATCAAGATAACGTTATTAACACAATGGTTTCAAACTTGATGGTATTAAGCACGCTCAATCAAAAACGCCGTGCGAGTAGCAATACATTAAAATTTAATTTGGTTAGATAAATACTAGGTAAGATTACCCACCACCTGACTGCATAACAACCATAAGGTGGTGAGTTTAGAAGGGCTACCAGGTCAAATCGTCTGGAATTTCGTAATCGGCATACCAATCGTCTTCAGCTTCGTCTTTGCCGTCGCTACCACTTTTATCTAAGTCGGCGCGATAAATAACAGACGCTTCATCGCGCTGAGCTATTTTGTCTGCAACCGGAGTGGGAACCAGTTCGTACGCATCGTCTAGCATAACCACGGTTAGTCGACCTTTCGTCACCTGCTTGTGTATTTCTTCACTCACGTACATGCGTTTTACTACGTTGTCGTGGGTAAAATTAAGCAAGGTTTCGCCCTTACGTGGCTGTTTGTTTACGGTAATAAGTTGTCTTACTTGTGCGGCTATCGAGCGTCTTTCCCTTTCCTGTTGTTGAAGCTGATTAAGCTCTCGAGAGCGCGCTTTTTTCTCTTCAGCCGCTTGCTGCGCCGCTAATGCTGCTTCATCTACCACAGGCTGCTTTTGCTTATTTTTCTGTTTTTGTTTTTTGCGTTTATCTGCGCGCGCTTGTTTCGCAGTCGCTTTATCAGCCAATCCGGCTTTTAAAAGTTGATCTTGTAAAGAGGCCATAACTCACTCTCTATTAATGTAGTAATTAGCCTTGCATAAAATATGTTGCAAGACCTAACAAATATTCAAGAAGTAATAAGCCCGAATAAATTCGGGCTTATTTTTTTACGCTTCACAGTATTGTATTAGCTTTGAATTATTTTTTCTTCGCTTTCGACTTGGCAGCCGGCTTTTTAGCCGCTTGCTCTTGCCACTTGCCATCGTCGTACCATGCAGACCAGCCCGTCGCTTTGCCGTTTTCATTTTCCGACATCACATACTGCTGCTTTGTCTTTCTACTGTAGCGAACTATTGCAGGGTTTCCGTCAGGATCGGTTTTCGGCGCATCTGCAAGATAATAGAATTTCGGCGAAATTCTATCTCTAAAGCGTGCCAGTTCTTCCACTTTCGGTGCACGAGTTTCGCGCGATTTAGGGAAGTTGTGGGCCGCTAAGAAGATGCCCGACGCACCGTCACGTAGCATAAAGTGAGCATCAGATTTTTCACACGGTAGCTCAGGTAAATCTACTGGGTCTTCTTTAGGTGGTGCAGCTTCGCCGTTTCGTAAAAGCTTACGGGTATTCTTACACTCTTCGTTGGTACAGCCAAAGTATTTACCGAATCGACCGTTTTTAAGCTCCATATCGCTGCTGCACTTATCGCATTCGATAATCGGGCCGTCGTAGCCTTTAATCTTAAAGGTACCCGCTTCAACCAAGGTTCCATCACAGGTAGGTGTATTACCACAAACGTGTAGCTTACGGGTTTCATCTACCAAGTAACTGTCCATGGCGGTACCACATTTAGGGCAACGCTTTTTAGAACGAAGGGCTTCGGTTTCAAGCTCTTCTTCGTCATCTACCTTAACGACTTCATCGCCAGGCGTTAAGTTCATGGTATTCGTGCAGCGCTCTTTAGGCGGCAAGTTATACCCAGAACAACCTAAGAATACACCCGTTGACGCGGTTCTTACGTTCATTTCACGGCCGCATTTGTCGCACTCAATACCCGCTGGTATCGCCTGATTTAGGCGCATACCGCCTTCTTCAGGGTCTTTCTCTGCGTTTAGAAGCTTACCGTAAAACCCACTGTAGAATTCATTGAGTACGTCTTTCCAGTCTTTGTTGCCTTCAGCAATATCATCGAGATGTTGCTCCATGTTGGCCGTAAAGTCGTAGCTCATTAAGTCGTCGAAGTTTTCCATTAGACGATCATTAACGATCTCGCCCATTTTCTCGGCATAAAAACGCTTGTTCTCTAAACGTACATAGCCGCGGTCTTGAATGGTTGAGATAATACTCGCGTAGGTCGACGGGCGGCCAATACCGCGTTTTTCCAGCTCTTTTACCAAAGACGCTTCGTTAAATCGTGCCACTGGTTTTGTGAAATGCTGCTTAGGATCAAGTGCTTTCAAGTCAAGCACATCGCCTTTCTGCACATCTGGCAACATTAATTCTTCATCGCCTTTTTTGCGAAGCTGTGGCTGCACGCGCGTCCAACCGTCAAACTTAAGTACACGGCCTTTGGCGGTTAGCTCGTAATCACCCGCAGCCACTTTGATGGTGGTTGCGTCGTACTTCGCTGGCGTCATTTGACAGGCCAAAAATTGTCGCCAAATCAGCTCGTAAAGACGCTGAGCGTCACGTTCCATATCACCTAAACTAGCAGCGCTGATATTGACATTAGACGGGCGAATCGCTTCGTGCGCTTCTTGCGCGCCTTCTTTGCTGCCGTAGCGAATTGGGGAATCTGGTAAATACTTGTTACCGAAATTATCGGAAATATACGCTCGAGCACTATCTAGCGCTTCTTGACTCAAATTTGTCGAGTCGGTACGCATATAGGTGATGTAACCCGCTTCATAAAGACGCTGCGCCATCATCATGGTTTTCTTAACACCAAAGCCAAGTCGCGTACTTGCCGCTTGCTGCAGTGTAGACGTGATAAACGGCGCTGATGGGCGGCTTTGCGTTGGCTTCGATTCGCGGCTTTCTACCGTGTATTTCGCACTTTCTAAATCAGCCAGTGCTTTGTCGGCTTCTGCCTTATTTTTTGGCTTAAACCCGTTGCCTTGATACTTAGCCACCAGCATCCGTAGTGCCGCTTTTTCTTGGCTGGTCAGGTCGGCGTGCACATCCCAAAACTCTTCCGGCACAAACGCTTTAATTTCTCGCTCGCGCTCCACCACTAAGCGTACTGCTACCGATTGAACACGTCCTGCAGATAGGCCTCGGGCAATCTTTTTCCAAAGCAGGGGCGACACCATAAAGCCCACAACACGGTCTAAGAATCGGCGTGCTTGCTGCGCATTGACACGAGATATATTTAGCTCACCCGGGTCTGAAAACGCATCTTGAATCGCGTTTTTGGTAATTTCATTAAACACCACACGCTGATACGTTTTATCTTTTTTACCCAGCAACTCCTGCAGATGCCAAGCGATGGCCTCTCCCTCGCGATCCAAATCGGTTGCGAGATAAATGGTGTCTGCGTCTTTCGCTAATTTTTTAAGCTCGTTAACGACTTTTTCTTTACCTTGTAATACTTGGTAGTGCGCTTTCCAGTCTTTCTCTGGATCCACACCCATTCTGTCTACAAGCTTCAAATATTCATGACGTCGAAGGTATTCTTGACGCGCTTCTTCGCTTAAAGTTTTGAGTTCTTTAGCCGGTTTTTTAGGCTCTACTTTGCCTAACGCCTTCGTTGGAAGATCTCGCACATGGCCAACCGAACTTTTTACGATAAAATCTTTACCAAGATATTTATTTATCGTTTTTGCTTTGGCTGGTGACTCGACTATGACCAGTGATTTTGCCATATAATTGAACTAAACCTATTGATTTTAAATGACTATTTACGTCAATTTCTGAAATTTGGAGTAACCTTGCACTATATATAGGGTACTCGCTCTTTTTTAACATATATCTACAAAGTGAATGGAAAACAAGATCTTCTTCATACTTATTCTTCACTTCGCTCTAATCGCACCCAAATTCTGTACAATAAACAACCAGCGCGATTGGCATTGCCCTTAAAAGCCGTATAATGCCAGCCATTCCAACCTAGCCTAACAATGGTTACAGGTTCAAAAAGTGCATCGTTTAACTTAGCGCTACCGATTGTAAATATGGTTGTCGATGACAAACACTTCCGTCATATGAAGTATAAAAGTAGCACATAGGTCAAGCGTGGAAACACCAATAATGAGGGAAAGTATGAAGCAGTTTGAAGTTAACTTTGACGGTCTAGTAGGCCCAACCCACAATTATGCCGGTCTGTCTTTCGGTAATGTGGCTTCCCTGAACAACGCCAATGCAGTAAGCAGCCCTAAACAGGCAGCTAAACAAGGTTTGGCTAAAGCGAAGGCCCTAGCTGATATGGGTATGATGCAGGGTGTGTTAGCACCGCAAGAGCGCCCAGATATTGCAGCATTGCGTCGCCTTGGCTTCACCGGTAATGATGCACGTGTGCTAGAAAGCGCTGCAAAGCAGTCTCGCGAGATTTTTCTTGCTTGTTGCTCTGCCAGTAGCATGTGGACCGCAAATGCTGCCACTGTGTCTCCTAGCGCCGATACTGCCGATGGACGTGTTCACTTTACCCCTGCAAACTTGACGAATAAGTTTCACCGTTCGCTCGAACCACAAGTGACCGGTAATATCCTGCGTGGCACCTTTGCCAATGAAAAACACTTCGCTCACCATCATCACCTGCCAGATAACGAACATTTTGGCGATGAAGGTGCAGCCAACCATACGCGACTTTGCAGTAACTATGGACAAGCTGGCGTAGAATTGTTTGTTTATGGCCGTCATGCTTTTGATACCAGTAAGCCTGCGCCAACAAAGTACCCTGCCCGTCAAACCCTTGAAGCATGCCAAGCCATTGCGCGTTTGCATGGTCTGGATGACGATGGCGTAGTTTACATGCAGCAGAATCCAGACGTTATAGACCAAGGCGTATTCCACAACGACGTCATCGCTGTAGGTAATCAAAACGTGTTGTTCTTCCACGAACAGGCGTTTTATCAAAAAGACGCAGGCTTAAAAGAACTTCAAGCAAAATTTGGCAGTGAGCCGCTTTATTTCATTGAAGTTCCAACGTCAGAAGTGTCGGTATTAGACGCGGTTAAAACTTACTTGTTCAACACCCAAATCATTACCCTTCCAAGTGGCGACATGACCATTATCGCGCCAACTGAATGTCAGGAAAATGAGGCGGTTAAACGCTACTTAGACAAGGTGGTAACGCTAGGCACGCCCATTAAGTCGGTCAACTATTTTGACGTTAAACAAAGCATGCGCAACGGTGGCGGCCCGGCTTGCTTACGTCTGCGCGTAGCAATGAACGACCAAGAGCTTGAGGCCGTTAATCAGAACACATTAATTAACGACACTCAGTTTGCTCGCTTAAACACATGGGTAGATAAGCACTATCGCGATGAACTAAGCGAGGATGACTTGCGCGATCCGCAGTTGCTAATTGAATCTCGCACCGCCCTAGATGAGCTTACGCAAATTCTTAAGATTGGCTCGGTTTACCCGTTCCAGCAGGGGTAAATGATATTAGTAAGCCCGTTACTCGAGAGAATAACGGGCTTTTTTTATTTCCGACTTAAGGTACAGGATCTTTTACAGGACATTCACCTGCTCCAAACGGATTAGCGGGAGGGCTTCTTCCTTCATCGGTTATATCATCAGCAAGAATTTCTAATTGATACTTCATAGAAGCTTGGGCTTCACTTCCAGTTGATTGCCCAAACACAGTAATTTCAGCAAAATACCATACCGCGTAGCTTTCAGGGTAACGGTATTCAAGCTCAGCAAAACCATTTTCGTCCGTTACTCCATTATTTGAAAGAGTTACAGTACCAACGATACCAGGAGTTAATTGCTGGTCTTCATTTGTGTCTTCCCCCTCATCGAGTATCCCATTGTCATTTTCATCCTCGTTGTCACACTGGAAAACATCTACAACGTTCCAGATCGAGTCTACATCGTTGTAAACCCAGCGACCTTTCAAATAAACTCCGTCTTCATTGTATTTAACAGGATTTATTGAAGCTGTAAGGTTAACGTTACTAACAGGACGACCTGACGAATCTGATACAAATACAGCAAACTTTTTGAGATATGACGTTGTGGAAGGCGTTTCTATTTCATTACCAGTCCCAATAACAATATCAAAAGCTCGCGCCCCAACGGTAAGTGCGACTTCATCAGAAATTGATTCGTCATCTGCTATCGAAGCAGTAATAATAACAGCCTCATTAGATGACACAGAACCTGAAGTAAACACCGTAGTTGCAATACCTTTGCTATCCGTAGTTGCTTGAGAAGGAGAAACAAAGCCTGTTGACACATCGGATACTGTAAAGTTGACCACGCTGTTTTTTACCAAGTTGTTATTGACATCCCTAACAACGGCGCTAATTGTACTCGTTTGCCCATCGGGGCCAAGGTTGTCTAATGTTGCATCAGCAATAATGGTAGCTGGCGTGGTTGCTATAAACTCAATTTGAGTAAGTGCTGAAACCAACACATTGCCGCTTCCGTCGCTTGCTGTCGCTGTAATTGAAGAGATGCCAGCATTGTTGGCGCTAATATCAATACTTGCTTGTCCTTCTGCATCGGTTTGTACTGTTGCGTTGCCGTCAATTACGCCACGAGATGCGCTAAACGTTACGTCTTGCCCAACTACCGGCGTATTGTTTTGACGCCACTGTACCGTAATGGTTTGAGACTGACTGAGGGGAACTTCTTCTGTTGGTAGGTTTACAAAATTAAATTCATCTTGCTGTACCTTCACCGTAAACGTTGTTTCTGCATTAAGTGCAGAGGCCGTAATAGTGTCTTCACCTGAGGTTGAAGCTGTGTACGTTACTGTTGCTTGACCGTTTGACCCCGTGTTAACAGAGGTGCTGCTTAACGCGCCGTTCGCAGCAGTCAGTACCACGTCTTGATTCGGAATAGACGTGCCATCAGAATCTTGTACGCGAATGGTATAATCCACGCTATCGTTCAAGATTACCGAAGATGCACCGTTTATAGTCACTTGCGTACCGGAAATCGTGATTTCAACCGTTTGAGAAAGGCTGCCAGCACCAGCAGTAATGGTAATAGTGCGGTTTGACTTGTCGTTTTGGGACGTCAGTATCGCTCGGGCAGTGCCGTCAGCCGTAGTTTCAGGCTGGGTTAATTGAAGCTCAACGCCATCGCCTGTTTGGGCTGAAAAGCTCACTTCAACCCCTTCCATCAATACGCTTTGTTCGTTTTTAACTAACGCAATCAACTCTACTTCATCGCTACCGCTTGAAGCCAATTGAATATTGTTAGCATAAAGTTCAAGAGAGGCCGGTTCTTCACTTACTGTGGTGCTGCCTTCAGAACTGAAGGTCGTGGAATCTGTCTCGCCAGTAGCTAAGGTAGCGGTAACTTCGCCGTCGCCAGAAGCACTACCCACCGACATGCCTAACGTTGCTACACCGTCAGCATTAGTCAACGCCGTGCCAGTATCGTTAGAAAACGTAGCCAGTTCGTCGTTGCTGAGTGAAAAGGTAAGTAGAAGATCTGCCTGTGGCTCACCTAACGAGTTCGTTACTGTTGCCATCGCAACCAATGAATTACTCGAAGAAAGGCTATTGTCGGCCTCGCCACTCTCATTTTGTAGCGTTAATGCAACGCTAATGGACGTGGGGTCTGTGCCACTAACCGCCGTAGCAGAAAAGGTCGTTGTGCCTGTTTCGCCACTTCCAAGTGCAGCGGTAATTTCACCATCACCCGACGCAGTACTTGCGTTTAGGCGCAGCCTAGCCACCCCACTTGAATTAGTACGCGCAGTACCTGTGTCATTGCCAAACTCGGCTAACGCTTCGTTACTTAGCGTAAATGTTAATAACGCATCGCTGTACGGGTTACCGTCTTCATCTGTTACCGTCGCGACAGCGAACAAGCTGTTGTCTTCTGATAAATTGTTATCGCTTGCTCCACTTTCGTTTTCCAGTGATAAGGAAATTGAATAAGAGGGTGTGGTTCCGCCGTCTCCGCTTCCGTTATCCGTGTCATCCCGAGAGACTGACGAGCCGCCTCCACCACATGCTGTTAGCATAAATAATGCGCTAATTAGGCTTAGCGTTTTCGCTAATGTCGACATAATTCGTTCCTGAACCTCTTTTATTGACAATTGCGTCGTTTTTTATGTTTAAAAATCAACTGAATCTGGCACACTACGAAAGATTAAAAATATAAAAATGCACAGGGAACATTAATGTCTTCATCTGCACATAAATATAGTTTAACCGCTCGAATATTTATCGGCATGGCTGCCGGTATCTTGACTGGTGTCTTTCTCCAATTATTGTTTGATGATAGCGGAGATTTTACTTTTTCGATATTCGGTTTCGAATTCTCAACGTATAACATTCTTGTAGAAGGTATATTTTCTACTCTCGGCCAAATATTTATCGCTAGCTTAAAAATGCTAGTGGTACCGCTGGTGTTTGTTTCCCTTATTTGTGGAACCAGTACGTTATCTGACCCAAGCAAGCTAGGCAGACTTGGAGCGAAATCTGTTGGACTCTATGTTGTCACAACCGCGATAGCGATAACACTAGCCATGAGTATAGCTTTAGTGGTTTCTCCCGGTGATGGCCTAAATTTAACCACGGAAACATCGTTCCAAGCCAAAGAAGCTCCAAGCCTTTCTGATGTTATTGTAAATATGTTCCCTAGCAACCCCATTAACTCTATGGCGCAAGGTAACATGCTTCAAATCATCGTGTTCGCTGTGCTGTTTGGTATAGCCATGGCCATGACGGGCGATGCAGGCAAACGCCTTACTGCTGTTTTCGAAGACATTAATACCGTTATCATGCGCTTGGTTACTATCATTATGAACCTTGCACCCTATGGCGTTTACGTGCTTATGGCTAAGCTTTTCTCTACCATTGGTGGCGAAACTATTTTAAGCCTAGCCAAGTATTTCTTCTTAGTCTTCGGCGTGTTGATTCTGCACGGCCTGGTAACCTATTCGGTACTGCTTAAAGCGCTGGCAGGTTTGAACCCACTTATTCTAATGAAGAAGATGCGCGATGCAGCGCTATTTGCTTTTAGTACATCAAGCAGTAGCGCCACGTTGCCAGTTACCATGGAAACGGCAAAAAATAAATTAGGGGTAGGCAACTCAGTCTCTTCGTTTACCCTGCCGTTAGGTGCAACCATTAACATGGATGGCACCGCCATTATGCAAGGCGTGGCAACGGTATTTATTGCCCAGGTTTACGCGGTAGATTTAAGCTTAAGTGACTACATGATGGTAGTACTTACCGCTACACTCGCGTCTATCGGAACCGCTGGGGTACCCGGCGTAGGCCTTATCATGCTTGCCATGGTATTACAGCAGGTGAACTTACCCGTTGAAGGTATAGCCCTTATTATCGGTGTAGATAGACTACTTGATATGACACGAACTGCTGTCAATATCACGGGCGACTGTATGGTGTCGTGTGTGGTTGCGAAGAGCGAGGGCGCCTTAGATGAAAGTATCTATAACGACCCTAAAGCGGGGTTAAAACAAGAAGATGTTGATTTTGAACACTTCGAGAAAAATACGTAATACGTGTTTAAACAGTATCAATAAACGTAAGGCCAGCATACTGCTGGCCTTTTTGTTGATGGCTTGTTGTAAAGGGAATAGAAGGTATTTAGACCCACACTGCCCTTAATGGAACTACGCGAATTTAAACGTTATAGAAGAGCTATACCGCCTTGCCCCTTTTCCATGTTGAAGCTTAATGCAGCGCTGATGACGGCGAAATATTCGCTGCTTTTTGCGCGGGGTAAAGGGTTGCACCAACACTTAGGAGCATCGCAACGATCATTGTTACAACTACATCTTGCCAATGCATGCTAGACGGCAAAAAGTCGATAAAATAAATATCGCCAGACAGAATCTCTACCCCAAGGCCTGACTCGATAAAGCGCACAATCTCTGACAAATTAGGAGCAACGATTACAGCCAGCGCTACACCAACCGTAACACCGACCACACCGTTTATTACACCTTGGAGCACGAAGGTATTGCGAATTAACGTATCTGTGGCTCCCATTGTTTTAAGTATGGCGATGGACGCCTGTTTGTCTCTCACTGCCATTACCAATGACGACACAATATTAAAACAAGCAACGGCGATAACCAGCGTAAGGGCAATATAAACCACTGCACGCACTAGCTGAATATCGCTATACAAGTGTCCTTGGGTACGTGTCCAATCAGACATATAAACCGCTTGCGGATAGCTATATCCGATATCGCGCATAGTATCGTAAGCCGAGAATGGGTCTTTCAATGTAAACTGTATGCCCTGAGCTTTAGAGGTTATGCCTATGGCCTGTGATGCAGTTTCAAGGTGCATTAGGCCGAGCTGATTATCAAGCTCCCCTCCGACAGACAACACACCTGCTATTTTAAGGGTAATGGAACGCGGCGCTTTAAAGGTTAAGTCCTGCGTGGTTTGAGGGATCAAAATTTGAACCGTATCGCCAATAGCAAGGTCCATCGAGTCCAAAATCCCCTTTCCAACAATTAACCCGTTTTCTTGGGTACTAAACCTTGCCCAGTCATTTTTCGTTACCCGTTCGGCATACTTTTCTTTCACGCTATTAACGGGTATACCCGTTACGCTAATGGCTTTAAGCTCACCTTTCGACTGCAGCATGCCCGTTAAGCCAGTATAGGGTGTTACCCTGTCTAAACGGCTATCTTGAGAAAAGCGATATAGCTGAGCCTCTAGATTTTCGATACCGCTTTCACTTTTACTGTAAATCTCACCGTGGGGGACCACGCTTAAAATTCGGCTAGTTAGCTCTTTTTCAAAGCCGTTCATCACACTTAGAAGCACAATAAGTACAAAACAGCCCAAGCCTATACCAATGGTAGAAGACATTGAAATAAAGGAAATAAAGCGCTGCTGAGAACGCGTTTTTCTAAACTTTTGGGCAAGCTCAAAGGCGAGCATCTTGGCGCTCCTTACTCTCAGCGTCACTGGCTAAGCGGCCATCTTTTATCTTAAGTACTCTGTCCATCTTTGCAGCCAGCGTTATATCGTGCGTTACCACAACAAATGATGTCCCTTTCTTCTCGCTCAAACTCGTGAGCAGCTTGTAAATTTGCTCACCCGTAGAATCGTCAAGGTTGCCTGTAGGTTCATCTGCCAAAACCACAGAAGGCTCGGTGACCAGCGCTCGGGCGATAGCCACTCGCTGGCGTTCTCCGCCAGACATGGCAGAAGGCAAGTGTTCAATACGGTGAGACAACCCCACTTCTTCAAGCATGTCTCGCGCCTTAGCTTGGGCTGCTTTTGGTGAAAGCCCCCTAATACGAAGTGGCATGGCTACATTTTCTAACGCTGTGAATTCACCTAAAAGATGGTGAAACTGGTAAATAAAGCCCATTTCGTCGTTGCGTAGCTTTGCTAACGCGTTACTCGACAACTGGCTAAGGGATTTTCCATTGAATTGGACGTCGCCACTTGTTGGTTTATCTAACCCTCCAAGTATATGCAAAAGCGTACTTTTACCTGAGCCAGAGCTTCCCAAAATCGCGACGTGTTCGCCGGCTTTTATTGAAAGTGATACATCGTGTAATACGGGGGTGGCGTTGCTGCCATCTTGATAGGTCTTATTTATATTACGGCAAATTAGCACGTCTTGCATGCGCGTTTTCTTCTACATTTTTAGGTCGGTGAATGGTAGCGTTAAACACTACCAACACCAACCGAAAAATAACAGAGATAAAACCCGTTATTAGGTATCTTGAACGCTTTTAGCAAGTGCGCTTGCAGATTGTGGCTTACCAAACAACCAACCTTGCCCAAACCCAATTGTTAAGCCCTTGAGTTCCTTCGACTGTTCGGCATTCTCAACCCCTTCTGCAATGAGTTCTACATTCAGACCTTTAGCAATACTCACAATGTGAGGAATAAGTGAAGAACGAATACTGTTATCTTCCATATCCATAACAAAGCTGCGATCAATTTTGAGGAAGTCACAGTTAAGGGTTTTTAACTGACTTAAATTCGAATAGCCTACACCAAAGTCATCAATAGCAAACAAGAAGCCTTTACTCTTAAGCGACTTAATATGTTTAACCGCGCTGTGCGTAGCAATCTGCTCGTCTTCGGTGATCTCTAAAACTAATTTGAAGTTTTTGTCGTTCATTCCTAGAGCAAAATCTAAATCCAGGCATCCTTCACGGGTAAAATCGAAGGGAAATAGGTTGAAAGACACCTTAAACCCTTCCGGTATATCGGGGTTTTCGTTTAGCTCTTTCATTGCTGTAGTGATCATGTCAACGGTGAATTCCCAGGTCATATCCTGCTCTTTTACCTGTGGGATAAATTCATCTGGGTAGATTGGACCAAACTCATCCTCAAACCGGCTTAGCACCTCACAACCAATAACCTTGCCCGTTTGTAGATCTACAAATGGCTGGTACAGGCAGTAAAACTTGTGTTCCTTTAACCCTTTGCTCACTCGTGACTCAAGAGAACGTCTGCGCCTTAAATAGTTAAACGTGAGCATATGAGTTAATGCTGCGGTCATCAACATAGCAAAAACGAATAACACAATTTTGCCCATATGCAGGTCTAGCACCCTGCCATGATCAGAGCGTACTTTAAGGCACGTATTTGTGTAACGTTCATCGCACAGAATAAACCTTAAAGAAAAATACCCCGTGCGCGCGTCCATATCTTCCTGGCTAAGCGTTGAGTCGACAAGGCCGGGATTGCCAGCCATGTGATAAAATTTATCGCCATTGTAAAAAAGCTGCCAGTCTTGGGTATAGCTGTAGCCGATCACACTATCCATGTCGAGTACGGCGTTATATCGGCCTCGCTTAACGATGGTACCCGTTGCTTGTTTGTCAAAAAGCTGTAGCGGTGTATTAATCCAAAAAGCATCATCGAGCTGTGTATAGAAATCCGGTTTATCTTCTTCAATAGGCTCGTCTAAAATACCTAAATAGGTACTACACAACAATTTGTCGTTTTGATAAAAGCCAATTTCCTTTACGAAGCGAGAGCGAAACAAAGTTTTTCGCATTTCGGAAAGGTTTGCTACATCACAAGATTCGTAGGGTAAGGCATTTAGATAGTCGAGGGTAATCTCTGCGTCTCTGAACACTACTCGTACGTTATCTAGGATCTCTTTAGCACGACTTTCTTCCTGTTCTCGTACAAATATGAACATGATGATGGCAAGAAGGACCGTCACACCTAATACACTGAGCAAAGAAACGCCGATAGCTTTCAGATTGTCTGCAAGAAAATATTGTTTTTGGTCGCTTTTATTCATAAGTCCTGTTGTTTTCAAAGCACTAACGGCGTAACTCTAGTACAAATATAAAAAAAAACACTACGACTTTAGGGCATGTTGCTGCTTGTTTTGCAGTTTCTATATAAAACAGGCTCAGATGAGTAAATAGGTAGCGATAGATACACGAATGTCAAATGACGAAAACGCGAACCATAGCACGAAGCATGTAACGACATTAAGAGAAAATTAATTAGTAGAAATAAGAGATTTAGTGCGTTGTTCCCCAGGAGGGGGAATAGACTGCATAGAAAGCTTATCATTAATGGCGGAGCGGACGGGACTCGAACCCGCGACCCCCGGCGTGACAGGCCGGTATTCTAACCAACTGAACTACCGCTCCGCATAATGGGAAGTGCGCTTTATTCGATTAATGGCGGAGCGGACGGGACTCGAACCCGCGACCCCCGGCGTGACAGGCCGGTATTCTAACCAACTGAACTACCGCTCCACATAATCGAGATTGCGCTGTATAACTAAATGGCGGAGCGGACGGGACTCGAACCCGCGACCCCCGGCGTGACAGGCCGGTATTCTAACCAACTGAACTACCGCTCCGAAGACCTTTTAGTTATACCATTGAAAGAGTGGCGGAGCGGACGGGACTCGAACCCGCGACCCCCGGCGTGACAGGCCGGTATTCTAACCAACTGAACTACCGCTCCACATCTTCAATGTTATCAGTGAGTTGACTTGGCTGATGTTGCCCTGTCCCCTGACTGCGGCGCAGATAATACGTATTCCCCCATGTGGAGTCAACGCTTTTTATTAATAAAATTGTCATCTGCGGTTTGTTTGCCTGTTAAATAGGCATTATGTCGAAATAAAATTCAAACTGAACAAATTAGCGACGCTATTTCATCGTATAACAACGAACGGCCTACGCGTCGTCTGATTTTTTACCTCGTTTAAAAATACCTAGCAGCTTACTGATGCCCTTTGGCGCAGTTTCCATGGTGAGATCCGCCTCAGTGAGCTGCTGCTTCTGCTGAGTCGTCTGTTTTTTAGCGGTTTGAGTAGCTTGTGGTGAAGAAGAGCGCTTGCGCACAATAATAATAACAACCGCTGCTATCACACCAATCAATATAATTGAGCCGTTTACCACTACCAAAATTAGCGTAAGCGTTCCCTCGTCCATGTCCTCTTCGGAAAGAGCGGACTGCGTGTTAATCGCGTTAGACTCTATGGGTGCCATCATCGGTGCACTGCCATCTACAATAGGATCTTCGCCGTTTATTAATGGGTCCTCGACTTCAGGCTCAATGGGCCCATCTGCCACGAAGCTAAATTCTGGTACGTCTAAAATGAAGTCCCTTCCATCCACGGTAGAGCCATAGGCAGTGACTTTTACTCTGAAAATACCCTCTTCATAGGCCACTATTAGGTGTTCGCGAGCCTCTGCCCCTCCCTCGGTAAGCGAGAAGTTTTGCATGTCCGCGTTAGGAAATTTTACCTTGCCATCTACCAGTAAAGATTCGATATCAACCAGCTCGCGATTCACATCAATAATAATTTTGTGATAGCCCTCACCGCCTCCATCCATTTCTACATCAATAGTGACCGGGTTATCATGAAGAACAATGGGCGCACCTTCTTGCTCTCGCGTATACATAGGCGTGCTAACCCTAAAAATTGGTTTCCATTCACCGGCAGCAATTTTTAAGTTGAACTGCCCTGTAAATACCCCATCACCCGGTCGTTCATCCATTCCCCTGCCATCATCTTTAAATGTAGCGATGGTTTGATCGCCAGTTCCAAAATTACCAAAGTTAGGATTGTTAGTGCTTTTAAATTCAATATCTAACTCCACCACATCCCTAAAGCGCTTATTTTCAATAGGTTTACCATTATTGGTTAGGTACGCAGTTGACTTTAAAATTTCGCCCGAGAACAAGACATTAGGTAAGGGGTCGGCATGGAGTTCTACATTAGATAGCACCATAATGCGGCTTTCTGGCAGTACTTGTCCCACCGCTTGCCACGGCCCGGGGACGGGGTTCCTTATGGTTATCATGTCGAAGGTATCGGCATCAAACCACTGTACCTTGTCTTCATCTACTCTGCCCTGAAAAAGCTTAGAGCCGTCTGGGCGCACTAACACAACTGGCGCAGATCCATACTCACGGAAAAAAACCATCGTAATTTCCTCCACGTTATAGTCGACGCGGAAGCGGTTCTGTAAAAGCTTGATAGAATTCGTATAGTTATCGCCTAAGTCAGTAAGCGGTGAGGTATCGATTGACGGGTTTTGCGCTTGGGTATCTTGAACGGCACTATCAGCGACTTGGCGCGCAGCGTCTCGTTCATCTTCCTGAGATTGCGCAGTAGCGCCAGTGTGAATAAACGATGATAATAATATTACCCAATAAAACCACACTCTCACGCTACGCTGCTCCTGCACTAAATTGTTCTGTTATATCGCTTTGCTAAAACGGGTTGTCGATGAAAAGTTTAAGACACCTCGTCAACATTAGGGCGCCACAAACATTTTCCACCCGCCTTTTCAACAATGTCTAGACGAGCTTCGTGTTGTGTTAACTCATCGGCGGACGCTTTGATAACCTTTAATTTATTTGTTTTGCGCTGCACTCTTCTGATTGCGGTGGAGTCAGTTTCACTACCACCTGATGATGCAAGTTTTAGCTTAGTCTGACCGCCGGTCATCAAGAGATAAACGTCGGCTAATATCTCTGCATCCAGTAACGCGCCGTGGAGCGTACGGTGGCTGTTGTCTATGCCGTAGCGTTTACATAGTGCATCAAGATTATTTTTCTGGCCCGGGTGCATTTGTCGAGCGAGGGTAAGCGTATCGAGCACATCACAAATTTGATTGGTGATAACCCCTTTAGTCGACGGCTCCATGCCAAATTCATGGTCCATAAACCCGACGTCAAACGGGGCGTTGTGAATAACTAACTGCGCCCCTTTTATAAAGTTCACGAACTCTTGTGCAACCTGCGCAAACGTTGGTTTATCGGTAAGAAACTCATTCGTAATGCCGTGAACTTCGATAGCCTCTTGTTCTATATGCCGGCCTGGGTTGATATACACATGGAAGTGATTCCCCGTTAACCGGCGGTTTACGACTTCAACACAGCCAATTTCGATAATACGGTGGCCTTCTTTGGGATCAATACCAGTGGTTTCAGTATCGAGTACAATTTGGCGCATGGAACCTCTACTATAATTACGCTTTCATTTTTTGATAGTATATCAACCCCTTCGCAATCCGCTAAGGGAAATGACAAGATAAATTAAAGGAAGTGCTGTGGCGCAAAAGACCATTCATATTTATACCGACGGCTCCTGTCTAGGCAACCCAGGCCCTGGTGGGTATGGTGCTGTATTAATTTATAAACAGCATAAGAAAGAGCTAAGCGACGGATTTGCGCATACCACAAATAACCGCATGGAGTTGCTGGCCCCTATCGAAGCGCTAAACAGCCTGACTGAGCCTTGTGCGGTAGAACTCACTACCGACAGCCAGTATGTAAAAAATGGGATTAACCAATGGATCCATAACTGGCGCAAAAACGGTTGGCGTACGTCTGATAAAAAGCCAGTGAAAAATGCCGATTTATGGCAACGGTTAGATGAAGCAGTGAAAAAGCATCAAGTGAATTGGCACTGGGTAAAAGGCCACTCGGGGCACCCCGAAAATGAACGCTGCGATGAGCTTGCTCGCGGGGCCGCCGAAGCGAAACCAACTCAAATCGATGAAGGTTTTGTTGGCAACTAATGCACAGAAATAACGCTAACAATACATAGGCAATGAACTGGGCGCGCAACGCGATGCGCGCCTAACTTAATCGCTCTACCAAGAAACCACCAGCTTGCCTTGTGTGTCATTGTTTTCTAAGCGCCCATGAGGTTTATCTATATCTTTAATACTGTAATGCGTATCAATATTTACCGTTAACTCTTTGCTCTCAAACGCGGGTATACACGCCGTTGCGAACTCACCAATGAGGTTGGCTTTGTATTCATCACTGCGGTTGCGCAATGTAGTGCCAATAATTGACGCTCGCTTACCAAGCAACATCGCCATATCAAGATTATCCGCATAGCGGCCCGCGAGCATGGCAAGGTAAACCACGCTGCCATCTCGTTTCAGTACCTGTAAGTTGCGATTTAAGTAGTCGCCACCCACCATATCTAGCACCATATCAACGCCTTCAGGCCATGCTTTTTTAAGCACCTCATCAAACGCTTGCTGTTTATAGTTTATAAGTTGTTCTGCGCCATTTTTTTCGCACAACGACAGCTTCTCTTGGCTTGATGCGGTTACCGCACTGTGTACACCCCAGTAACGACACAATTGCGTGGCGGCAAGGCCAACCCCACTCGCACCACCGTGGATCAATGCTCGCTGGGCCGGTTTAATGTGGGCTATCGTGCGTAAGCATTGAAACGCAGTGAGAAATACTTCAGTAAGACCGGCAGCTTCAAAAAACGGCATGCCCTGTGGAATGCGCATTAGGTGAGCAGGGTTGACCAGTGCTTCCGTTGCGTAACCGCCACCTGCTACTAAGCCACATACTCTATCCCCTTCTTTAAAGGTACTGACATCGCTTGCAACTTCAGACACGACACCAGCCACTTCCAACCCCAAAATCTCGCTTTCACCTGGCGGTGGTGGATAGTTACCTTGCCGTTGCAAGGTATCGGCGCGGTTAACACCGAACGCTTTTACCTCTACCTTTACTTTACCCGCCGTTAATGAATAACCCGCTTGCTCTTTTACCGTTAGCTCATCAGGTTTGCATCCTTTTGCGAAATCTACGTAGTGCATAGCTTTTTTGTATCCCTTAAATAAATATTTCAATACGCGAAAATCTTTTATTCAGTTTGGGTTTCTTTACTGTTTATTCAACACAGAACATACGAAATTGCGTATAATCGCGCCCATTCGCAATACTGTTTAACTAAATACGAGAGCCTACATGTCAGCACAGGTCATATTACAACCCTCCAGAGATAAATCACTTCGCCGTAAACACCCCTGGGTTTTTGAAAGCGCAGTAGCTGAATTGAAAGGCCGTGCTCGCATTGGCGATACAGTAGATGTGTTTGATGACGAAGGCGACTGGCTCGGTAGAGGGGCCTATTCACCTCATTCTAAGATTCGTGTTCGTATGTGGACGTTCAAAAAAGACGAGAGCATCGACAATGGCTTTTTCTTGCGGCGATTAGAAACAGCCTTAGCTTTACGTAAGCGCTTGTTCGACCCAAATAAAACCAATGCATTTCGCTGGATAGCCTCTGAAAGCGATGGCCTTCCAGGTGTAACTATTGACCTTTACGACAATGTGGCAGTCGTACAATTGCTTAGCGCTGGCGGGGAAAAGCACAGAGATAAAATAGTGTGGGCCATCACCAAACTTATGCCAGACGTTCATGTGTATGAACGAAGCGATGTAGATGTGCGTAAAAAAGAGGGCCTTGAGCCTGTTACCGGCGTGCTTCACGGCCAGCCACCTACGCAAGTTACTGTGAAAGAAAATGGCATTAACATTGTGGTAGACATAGAAAGTGGTCACAAAACTGGTTTTTACTTGGATCAGCGAGACAGTCGCGCTGCGGCCGCGCACTATGCAAAAGACGCAGATGTGCTTAACTGTTTTAGCTACACAGGCACCTTTTCTTGCTATGCCCTCTCTGGCGGCGCGAAGTCGGTTACCAATGTAGATGTATCGCAGCCTGCCCTTGATTTAGCCAAGCACCACGTGGCAATAAATGGTTTTGATGACAAGCGCACGCAGTATCTTAACAAAGACGTATTTAAAGCGTTGCGTGAATATCACGAGCAAAATAAACAGTTTGATATGGTTATTCTTGACCCGCCAAAATTTGTTGATAACAAAGCCTCACTAAACCGCGCTGCTCGTGGCTATAAGGACATCAACATGTACGGTATCCACGCGGTAAAATCCGGTGGATTATTGCTAACATTTAGCTGTTCTGGCCTTATGCCGGCCGATCTTTTTCAAAAAGTAGTGGCTGATGCCGCGCTCGATGCGGGCCGTACGATAAAAATTATTGCCCGACTTAATCAAGCGTCGGACCACCCTATCATCGGTAGTTACCCAGAAGGATACTATTTAAAAGGCTTGGTTTGTGAAGTAACAGACGACTGACAAAATCAAAAGCGCCTGTGTGAATGACATACAGGCGCTTTTTAGTATTTATTTAAAGAAAGTCTTTTTTAAGCCAGCGTTTTTATTCGTTAACCGCGCTCATGAAGCAAATGAGATATCTTGGTTTCTTCGCACTGGCGCCGATGTTTCAGACGCTAATTCCGTTGTCGCCCCTTCTTTACGCGCTTCAATTTTTTTCCACACCATTTCGTGGAAGTAAAACGCAACAGTATTTATTGCGGGTTCTACAAGTGCCACAGCGCCACCTACAACCACACTACCTGTTAATAGGTAAGCTACAGTGAACGCGACCGCAAAGTGCATAACAGCAAAGGTAATCGTCTTTTTCATAATAATAACTCTCTTTAAAAAATAAAATATGGTTGCTTGCGCAGTAATGAGAATTATTATCAATTAGAGCATAAATTGAAAATAGAAAAAAGCGAACGGTCTGTTCAATTTAATTAATAAGAGAGGACAGCGTGATTTTTATGCTCAATGTTGGACTAGGGTTTTAACACAAACACACTAAGCTAAGAGGCATTTTGTAGAAGAAAAAGCCTGCCGGGTTTAACCTGCTTTAAGGCGAAGTTACGGCTTCGCCCCATTGCTTATATCACGCTATTTCATTTGAGAAATTTCAACACCGATAATGCAGCTTGACTCCGATTCCGGCTCACAGCGTACCACCGTTGCTAACGCAGCAAGAGAAGGGATTTGTGAACTAGAGGATTCAATAGCGACGCTTACTTGCGTACCTACCTCGATAGAAGGCTCATCAACTTCTAACGACATTCCCGTTGCGCTAATATCTTTGCACATTGCCTGCAAGGTTCGGCTCGACTCATCATCAGTTATTTGCAACTGACACGGCGAATTTACCATCATCCTGAAAAAATTTCGCTTATCGTCGTATCCCAACATGTCTACTTCTCCTGATTTTTAGCATTACGCTGACGACTACCCTTGTTGTTATAGGGTGATGCTGATAACTTGTCAATCAAACTGTATGATATTTGACCGCCAAAACTAAAAAGTAGTCTTTCGTTTAACTTTTCTCTTATACAGTGTTCATATTAACTGTAGTCAAAATTAGAAAAATTACCTTAGCCTTCTACTTTATAAGGCCACAACGCGTATTTTTGCTAATACTCTGCTAAATGCAGTGTGATGCGTTTCGCTGATATGGGATACGCCGTACCCAGTTGCTGTGCAAACAGTGAAACACGCAGTTCTTCTATCATCCAACGTACGTCTAATAGCGCTTGCGGCACTTTACCCTTAGGGTATTTACTACAGGTTTTTTCCCATTCTTTCGTCGATTTTTCCACCGTTACCTGATGCATTCTGTCTTTGTTAGGATCAATGGGTAGTTTTTCTAGTCGTCTTGCCAACCCTTTGATGTAACGATTCCAATCATCAAGTCTTGCTTCACCTATTTGTGAGACAAAGCCTGGAAATACTAATTGCGCCAGATGCGCTTTACAGTCGCCTAGCGCATTGATCATGGTTAATGGCACATTGCCTTTCATTTGCTTTTGGCATTGATGAGCAAGCGTGAGCCCCTGCTCTACTTGTTTAGCAATTTCAAGCACCTTATCGTTAATGCTTGCCCGGGCAATATCTAGACAGGCTTCGAAGTCGGCCTTGTTGCGAATATCGGTTTTATTCGCTTCGCAGTAGTCTGTCACAATGGCATCGATACCCGCAAAAATACAATCGTCAATTAACGCTTTAACTTGGCCAAACGGGTTAAAATAAAGGCCTAGTTTTGCTTTATTGGGCAGTTTACTCTGTAAGTAATTAAGCGGCGATGGCATGGCATTTTTAATTAATACATTCACGCCTTGTTTGTGTAAGGCTTGCGCTTTATCCGCTTCCTCTATAAGCGCAATATCAACTTTATCGCCCTTTTCAACCAACGCAGGGAATGCTTGTACTTCAAACCCGCCCACCTTCTGCACAAAAGTTTCGGGCAAGCTTTCAAAGTCCCACTGCTCTATGTTGCTGCGTTCTAACTCGGGCGTTGCCGCTTTTTCAAAGGTTTGTTTTACCTGCCCTGCACACTGCTGTTTAAGGGCGTGTAGGTCGTCACCCTTTGCAATATCGTCCCCGTTGTCGTTCACCACTGCGAAATGCATTTTTAAATGCTTATCAAGCTGGGCTAGGTTCCACTCATCGCTTTCAATAATGACGCCTGTCATTTTGCGAAGCTTATCGGTTACGGCTTCAAGCAAGGGCACAGGCCGGTTGTTTTTGTCCGTTTCACTGATATCAGCTAGACAGGCCTCGGCGAAATTAGGAGCTGGTACAAAGTTACGGCGCAAGCGTTTGGGCAGGGCCTTGATTAACCCTACAATTAAGTCGTGTCTTAACCCCGGTACTAACCAATCGAAACCAATGTTATCGACCTGGTTTAATACGGGTAGCGGGATCACTACAGTCACCCCGTCATCGACAGCGTTTGGCTCAAAATTATAGCGCAGCGGCAGTGTAATATTGCCCTGTCGCCATACGTCGGGAAATGCATTGGCCACTGACTGACCTGGCTGCTGACGATAAACATCCTCTTCCTTAAACGTTAGGCTGTCGTTGCTGCCGTGCTGTCTGAACCACTTCTTAAAAGCCGCATCGTTGTTTGCCTCAAGTGGGATACGTTTGGCGTAAAAGCTCACAAGCTCTTCGTCATCCACAATCAAATCGCGACGACGGGTCTTTTGCTCAAATTCATCCGCTTGCTCTAGTAGCGCCTGATTCTCCTCAAGGAAGCTGTAGTTTAGCTTAGTATTACCTTCAACCAGGGCTTCACGAATAAACAACTCGTGGCAAATTGGTGGGTCGATTAGGCTGTACACCTTGGCCCGCTTCATGACTATCGGCAGACCAAACAGCGTAACTTTTTCAAAGGCGATAACCGCACCGCGCTTTTTAGACCAGTGAGGCTCTGAGTAGCTTCGCTGTACCACGTGCTCGGCTAAAGGCTCTACCCAGGTAGGGTCAATTTTTGCCACCATGCGCGCAAACAATTTAGAGGTTTCCACCAGCTCTGCCGCCATGACCCACTTTGGCTGCGACTTCGACAAACCTGACCCTGGAAAGATTAAAAAGCGAGAGTTACGCGACCCCATATACTCGCGCTCTTTATCTTTAAAGCCCATATGTGAAAGCAGGCCGCTGGCGATAGCTTGGTGAATAGATTGATAATCCGCTTCTTGCTTTGAAATACCAAAGCCAAGCTCGGCAATCGACTTTTTAAGCTGGCTAACAATGTCTTGCCATTCGCGCATACGTAGGTAGTTGATAAACTGCTGCTTACACCATTTGCGCAGCTGGTTTTGGCTTGACGCATTTTGCTGCTCTCTAAACGCTACCCACACGTTGTAAAGGCTAATAAAGTCAGAGTCTTTATCTTGATATTCACTGTGCTTTTCGTCAGCTTGCTGGCGCTTTTCCTGAGGGCGCTCTCGCGGGTCTTGAATCGACAAGCCCGCAGCAATAACCATGACTTCACTAAGCGCATTCGTTCGCTCAGCTTCAATCACCATGCGTGCATAACGCGGGTCAATGGGCAGCCTAGCTATCTGTCTGCCAAGTGGCGTAAGCTGCATTTTCCCTTTTTGTTTACCTTTCCCTTTACCAATTGCCTGAATTTCCTCAAGCAAGCGAAAACCATCGTTAATATTGCGGTTGTCGGGTGGCTGAACAAATGGAAACGCAGCAATATCGCCTAGCCCCAACGCTAACATTTGCAAAATGACTGATGCTAAATTCGTACGCAGAATTTCAGGGTCAGTAAACTCCGGACGACCAAGGTAGTCATCTTCGCTGTACAAGCGAATACAAATACCGTCTGAAACACGGCCGCATCGCCCTGCCCGCTGATTCGCAGAGGCCTGCGAAATAGGCTCTATCGGCAGCCGCTGCACTTTACTTCTTGCACTGTATCGCGAAATACGGGCGAAACCAGGGTCGATAACATACTTAATACCAGGCACCGTTAACGACGTTTCAGCCACGTTCGTAGCAAGCACAATGCGCCTGCCGCTATGGGACTGAAAAATGCGGTTTTGCTCGGCGGCGGATAACCGCGCATAAAGAGGCACAATTTCAGTATTGCGATAATGCTGCTTACTGAGCGCATCTTGGGTGTCTCTTATTTCACGTTCGCCACTTAAAAATACTAAGATATCGCCTGGCGCTTCACGCATAAGCTCGTCAACGGCATGAATAATAGCATCGCTTTGATCGCGATCTTCATCAAAGTCTTCAGGGGCGTGATAGCGAACCTCAACTGGATAAGTCCGGCCACTTACTTCAATAATAGGTGCGTTATTAAAATGCTTAGAGAACCGCTCTGGGTCGATGGTCGCTGAGGTGATGATAAGCTTGAGATCAGGGCGCTTATGTAACAGCTGTCTAAGATAGCCGAGCAAAAAGTCGATATTTAAGCTTCGTTCGTGGGCTTCATCGATAATAATTGTATCGTATTGATTTAAAAAACGGTCTTGCTGCATTTCCGCGAGCAGCATACCGTCTGTCATTAGCTTTACATAACTGCGTTCACTCACCTGATCGCTAAAGCGAATTTTAAAGCCCACTTTTTCGCCCAATGGCGTATTAAGCTCTTCTGCAATACGGGTAGCCACACTTCTAGCAGCAAGACGACGCGGCTGCGTATGGGCAATCATGCCATTCACACCTAAACCTAGTTCTAAGCATATTTTAGGCAGCTGAGTGGTTTTACCCGAGCCAGTTTCACCCGCAACAATCACAACCTGATTGTTGGCTATGGCGTCTTTAATATCTTCTTTTTTATCGCTTACCGGTAGCGGTGGATACTCTACCTTTGGTAGGTTGGCTTTACGCCAGTTGCGCTTTTCAATTGACCCATTGATGTCTGCTTTAAGTTTTTCAAACTGCGTGCTTAAACTTTCTTCGGCCGATTTTTGTGCGTTTTTCTGACTTCCTTTATTTGCGCTATGCGACGTACTACCCCCGAGCGCTTTGCGTTTTGAAGCCTCGCTTTTGTCACCCGGTGCCGCGCCTTTAGACTCACCTAACCCCTTTGCTTTTTGTGCAAGCAGCGTAATGCGGCGCTTCAAGCGAAACTTATCGGCGCTTAAACAATCATCAAGTTTATTGTAGAGGGGTTTTATCGCGATTGGTGAAGACAAAATTGCATCCTAAAGAAGATTTCTAAACATCAATAAAATTCGGGCGGTGATCCTAGAAGATACCGCCCTAAAAAGCTAGCGTTGTAAGCGTTACGAGAAATTACGCGCTTTGGGTTAGTTCATCGTCTTGTGGCGTATTAAAACGCGGAAAACCAAACCAAATCGCCGCCACGCCAAACACAAAGATCAGCATGGGATACCAGCAGTACGGCGTAATTGCCAAGGGCGAAATACCGACTACCGCGGCAGCGCTTAACAATTGCGCGCCATACGGCACCAAACCTTGAAAACTACACGAAAATATATCTAAAAGCGATGCAGTACGTCGGGGGTCTACGCCATACTTTTCATTGAGGTCTTTTGCAATGGGGCCTGCGGTGACAATGGCGATGGTATTATTGGCAGTGGTTATGTCTAAGAAACTAACCAGCCCTGCAATACTAAACTCAGCCCCTTTTTTTGAAGTAACTCGGCGGGTTAGACGTTCAATTAACCACGTAATGCCGCCGTTGGCGTGCATCAGTGCCACAATACCGCCTATGGTTATAGCTATCATGGCAAGGTCTTGCATCCAGCCCATGCCCTTTTGAATACTCTGCATCATTGAAAGCATGGTAAAGCTGCCTTGTACCAACCCAACCACACAGGCACTTGCAATGCCGACAGCTAGCACGCTGATAACGTTAAAGCCTGTAAGCGCGAACGCAATAATACACAGGTACGGTACTATGCGCCAAAAATCATAGCTACCACCTTCAACAATGCCCGATGTGTCTACATCAACCATAAGCAAAAGCGCCATAGTGACGATACACGCAGGCACGGCCACCATCAGGTTTGCGCGGAATTTATCTTTCAACTGCACCCCTTGAGTGCGGGTTGCAGCAATGGTGGTGTCTGATACAAAGGATAAGTTATCGCCGAACATGGCACCGCCAACCACAATCCCTAATGCCATTTCTATCGGCAGCCCTAAATTCGTCGCAAGGCCTGCCCCAATAGGTGATAGTGCAGTGATAGTGCCCATTGACGTTCCCATAGAGAACGAAATAAAGCAGCATATAAGAAACAAGCCTGGCAGAATTAACGCTGATGGCACAAATTGAAGGGCCATGTTCACCGTGGCATCGCGCGCTCCGATATCTATCGTGACCGCGTAAAACGCCCCAGCTAGCAAAAAGATTAACACCAAAAGAATAATGTTCTTATCGCCGCCTCCCTGACAAAAGGTTTGCACTTTTTCAGAAAAGCTCACCTTTTTACCCTTGGGGTTAAGGCATAGACCATAGCCAGCACTGATAAAAAATGCCACTAATATCGGCATTGCAGTTATATCGTTGTTTGTTACCCCCGTAACCACAACAAGAACCACGAAGAGTAGTATTGGCGTTAGACCCATAGGGTTAGGTAATACAGAATTTGGTGCAGTAGCGTTATTTTCGCGCACAGAAAACTCTCTTTTGATTTTATGACTTATCTACAAATGATTAGCGACGACGCTAGAGCCTTTACTATAGACTCAATGTGTTTAGGCAATCACGTAAGTTAAACACGTCAGACCGCTAAATATATATTTCACTACCGTCTAAGCGTGTTTTACGTGAGTGGTGTAACCTGCATATAGCATGCATTTGTATGCTTTTACGTGATAAAAAACATAAGCGAAAGAGGATAAAAGGTTTTAACGCTATTGAAAAGGGAATTACACAGGTTTACACCACTTAGGCATTAGAAAGTCTAAGTTCACTTGGCGTCTTTCCTGTCAGCCGCTTAACCGTACGGCGAAAGTTAGGTAAATCGTTTATACCCATTTGTCGTGCTGCCTCTTCATTGTTTGCTTTATGCACAGACAGCAAAACTAAGGCATAGTTGCGCCATACTTCTTCTGACAGCTGTCGATAGCTGGTATTAAACTCCTTTAATTTACGTTTGAGCGTAGCCGGGCTGATAGCTAACTTTTCAGCAAGTTCAGGCAATGCACTCCCCATATTGTGAGCGCTTATGGTTTGATACACATGGCACCTAACATAATCGGGAAGCGAGATAAGAGGATAGCGTTCGAAAAGGCGATACCGCCCTAACTCTTTGTCAGTAACCATGTTTGGTGAGTGAATAACAGGTGTGGACATGGGTTCATTCAGGGCACGCTTTTCAATGCACATACTGTTGAAAGGGCAATTAAACGCAACCTTAAGCCCTAAATGGGTTTCAAAGTCAGCAATATTTTTTGGTCTGGCGCAGGTAAAGTTAAACGAAACAGAGACTCGCTGCTTTGCAATCCCTTTTAAAAGCGCCGCTATGCTGGCAAAGCTTACTTCTCTTACAAATTGTGCCAGTTTAGCGCCGCCGACGGTGAGTTGAGGAATTAACATCACCTTGTGGTTGGTGGTAAAGCACTGGAACTGACAAAAGGGAATACTACACCACCTGAAGATTTGCTGCTGAACAAGGTGGGTCAGTAACGCTTCTAGGGTATCGCAAGTTTGCAGTACATGCATTGGACTATGTAACCACTGAGCAGCTAACGCACTTCCCAGCAAAAAGCTCACATCTGCCCCTTTCGTTTGACTTTGCACGTTGTTAAGCAATAAATGATATTGCTTAATGCTTATCAAAGAGTCAGGCTCTAGTGCGTCTTCAAATATCCCTGTACCTCTGAATAATTTGTTTTTATTCGCCCCACGATTAAGCGCCACATCAAGCACGGCTTTAACCAGCCAATAGCCAGCAATAACCTTATCATGCGTAGACTGCACAACATCGGTACTAGCGAAGACACCCACACTATCTGAACCATCACCTTCTCTTACAGAGACACCCACACTATCTGCACCAACACCTTCTCTTACAGAGACACCCACCCCAACATGTTTTTTTGCATGGACACCCAGCTCATTTAGCTCTGCAAGAGGTTTCGTTTTTTCAACAAACGTATCACCGCCCTCACCTGAATGTGACGACGCTGCTACTGTGAAATTAGATAAGCTTATTTCCATTGGGTTATAGCCGCGCTGAACATGGTCTATTTATTCATCATTAGATAATCACGCCGCACTTTTTTGAGGGCGCTCAAGCTCTGTCAACATGGCGTTCAATACCGTAGAAAGTGTCTGATTGGGTAACAAGGTTACGTGTGTACTTCGCGCTGAAGTATAAATCGCGTTGGTGTTTAATTGATGTCTAAAGGCCAGATGCTGAATGCTCGCCTTTATCTCATCAATGATTATGTCTGCCTGTGTCGGCGATACATCCGGCAGTAAAATAGCAAAACGGTCTCCAGCGTACCGACAGGCTAAATCATGTTGGCGTAAGTTCATTACCAATAGCTGGGCAATTTCGTGAAGATACCTATCACCTTCCGTATACCCATATTGCTGGTTAAACAAAGAAAAGTTGTTGATATCTATGATGGCAAGTACAGCCGACTTATTGAATTGCTGAAGCTTTTGAATCTGTTCTTTCCAATACTCAGCACGGTAAAGCTGTGTTATGGGGTCTATTTTATCGTGATCCCGATAGTCCCATTCACGACGTCGCAACTGTAGGTTTAATGCTCTTTGCTCCAAATGCCACTGATAAAGAGCTGCGGTCATCACCACCATTCCTACTGCGGCAGGATAGGACTCTATCATGCTTATCCAATGTGCATCATCGGGGTAACGTAAAAACTCATCTAAGAAGTCTAGTGTTGCTGAAAAAAGGAAAAAACCTAATCCGAAAACAAGGAGGCTGGTGACTTTACCAGGAGGCCTACTCGCAAGCGCTGCAAGTATCCAGGCAAGGGTCAGCAGGACAATACTTCCCTCACCCACGATATCTAAACCCGATATATCAACGCTTTGTTTTGGGTTACCTAAAAAAAGCGCTAAAGATATGGCAAGTGCAACAATGCTTACCGTGAAAGCGAGCCACCGCGTGTGGTGCCTAAATTGTGTAGTATTGGTAAAGGAAAACATAGCGCCTCTTAAAAAATATCCTGCTCGTGTACACTGCAAAACGTTTTAGCTTTTCCGGTGAGCGTGGCAAGTCAAACAGACCAAGCACGTACGGTACGGCATAGCGCCGTCATCTAACTTCCAAGTAAAACGAGAGTCTTGCCTAAATATGTTCGCAGTGTCGAGGGTCAGTTTGGCTCATTAATGTGACATCTTGATGGCGAACATTCTCTATTTCTCTTTTCTATCGCTAAAACCCGATGTAAATCAACGTGATAAGGCAGGGTCAAATTAGCTCAATAAATTGATAAATCTATGGCGTTGACCCCTTGGTCTTATTACTAACATCAAATCGTCATATAACTGTCATGCAGCGTTCTTAGGGTACTCACACATTAACTTCCTCACTAACTTAGTGCTGACTTAACACTCCTTTTGACTGCTTAATTGATTGGAAAATAAATGAAAATTAAAACCGCGTACTCTTCTCTTGCACTTGCTTGCGTAACGGCACTTGGCCTCAGCATTGCCTCTCCCGTTCTGGCGGCAGATGGCGTAATCATTGGCTCTGTAAAAGATGCCGCTAAGGCCCGAAGCTACAACGGCGCTAAAATAAAGCTTATTGAATTAGGACTTGTTACTGAGGCAGGCCGAGACGGCACTTTTCGCTTTCCCTCTATTCCTAAAGGCACTTACACGCTAGAAATTTCTTATTTAGGTGAAGATACCGTCACGCAAACCATCAAGGTGGAAGATAATGACATAGCGCGGGCCTCAGTCGAATTCGGTAGCGGTGAGACCATTGACGAGATACTGGTACGAGGGCAACGAAGCGGACAGGCAAGCGCCATTAATCAGCAGCGAGTTTCTGACCGCATATCTTCGATTGTTTCTGCAGATGCCATTGGCCAATTCCCTGACCAAAACGCAGCAGAATCGCTACAGCGCTTGCCCGGCCTCTCTATTGAACGTGACCAAGGTGAAGGTCGCTTTGTAGGGATCCGCGGTATCGATCCAAACTTAAACAATGTCACCATCAATGGGTTAAACATTCCTTCGCCTGAGTCTGGCGTGCGCTCTGTTGCCCTGGATGTCATTCCTTCAGAACTCATTCAAACACTAGAAGTATCGAAATCTGTCACACCTGATATGGATGGTGATGCCATAGGTGGTTCAGTAGCCGTTAAGAGCGTTAGTGCGTTTGACAAGGCTCGCGACACCGCAAGCGTTACTGTTCAAGCAAGCCAAAATGATTTGCGCGATGAAACCAGCCCAAAAGTATCAGGTACCTTTACCAAGAAACTTTCATCGAAATGGGGCGTTGCCGGTGCTGTTTCATATTTCGATAGAGACTTTGGTTCTGATAATGTAGAAAGCAACGGTGACGACGAACTTGAACAGCGCCACTACGCCATCACACGGGAGCGTTTAGGTAGTGCGTTGAACATAGACTTTCGCCCTGACTTCAACAACCAATATTTCTTACGCACCTTATACAGTGAATTTTCTGACGATGAATATCGCCAAGGCAATATCTTCACCTTTGACGGCGAAGATTCGGAAATTGAAAGAGAAAGTAAAGATCGTTTTGAAAGCCAAAGTATCTTCACGGTCGCATTAGGCGGTGAACACCAGCTAGATACATGGGAAGCGAACTGGCAGCTAGGCTACGCAAAATCTGACGAAGATGAACCTGACGCTTTGTACTATATATTTAAAACAGAGAATGACGGCATTGATGCCGACTTAAACACCATGCGCCCTACTGTTTCACAAAATGCTGATGCCATGGATTTGTCGACCTATGAAGTAGATGAAATAAGCTTTGAAGATAACTACACCAAAGATACCGAAACCAGCATCAAATTTGATGCGGCGCGCCCTATTAATGTAGGTGGCTACATCGGTGAATTAAAATTTGGTTCAAAATACCGCAGCCGAGAGAAAGACCGAGACAGCAGTATCACTATTTTCGATGGTGACTTTGATGACCTAGATGCCGCTCAATTTGGCGCAGCAAGCCCAGATTATTCACTCGACAATTTCGGTCCAGGGCTTAACCGAGGCGTAATGCGCAGTTATTTTAACGATAACCGTGAGGGCCTTGAGGTTGATAGTCTAAACTCAGACGTTGAATCTCGCGGTGCTACGTACGTAAACGAAGAAGACATCTTTGCCGCTTATATCATGGGCAGCGTAGATATTGAAAAGCTTCACTTGGTCGCTGGTGTTCGCTACGAGCGTACTGACTTTTCAACTTCGGGCATGCGCGTAGAGCTTGTTGAAAACGAGCAAACTGACGTAGAAGAAGTGGTGAATACGCCTTGGGAAGCGGAGCGTGACTATGATCACTGGCTACCTAGCGTGAACGCTAGATACACATTTTCTGACAAGCTACAGCTTCGCGCTGCTTACACTCAAACCATTTCTAGACCTAAGTTTGAAGATGTCGCAGCATTTCAAATAATCGAAAGCAAAACAGAAGAAGACGATGGTGTATTTGTTACTGAACGCGAAGCAGAAGTCGGTAACCCAGAGCTTCAGCCTTACGAAGCTCAGAACGTTGACTTATCTCTTGAATACTACCCTGGCGACGTTGGCGTCATTTCAGCCGGTCTTTTTTATAAGAATATCGATAATTTCGTTGTTTATGCCGATGTTGCAGGTACCGCGGGCTGGGAAGGCTTCGAAGAGGTCATTCAACCCATCAACGGCGACTCTGCAGATTTGACCGGCTTAGAGCTCTCTTGGGTAAAAGCCTTTAACAACGGTTTTATCGTGTCTGCCAACGCTACTTTCACCGACTCTGAAGCAACCACCTTTTTGGATGGCGAGAAGTTTGAAACGCAGCTACCGAATCAGTCTGATCGCATTGGCAACTTAACCATAGGCTATGAGGCCAATGATTTTAGCGTACGACTTGCCACCACCTATAAAAGTGAAAACTTTGAAGAAATTGACGGCGATATGCTGAGATTTGAAGATGACCATGTACAAATGGACTTCATGGCACGTTACTACATTAACGACACCATGCAGGTATATTTTAACGGCATTAACTTAGGTGATGAACCTTTCTACAACTACTTCGATACGCGCAGTCAAAACGCGCAGTACGAAGAGTATGGCCGTACGTTCGAACTAGGTTTTACTTGGCAGCTAAACTAGTCACGTTAATTTGTTGTTTATAGTCAGGCGCGCAGGCCGCTAAAAAAAAGCCTGCGCCACCTGTTTTAGAGAGTCTTTCATGCACGTTTTACCCACATCACCCGCTACATCAAAGCCGTCTTTCGTTACTTTGTTAACTATCATGCTTTGTTTCGCTTGTTTCTTTAACTCAGCTTGGGCGCAGGCAAAGCAACAAGGCCCCTCTCAAATCGGGCCTACGGATATTGCGCCTATCAATACGGGGCCCACCCAAACCGCCCCTTACTCGCACGCCTACTATGAAAAAACGACCATTGCAGATTTGTCGGTGCCGGATGAAGCGGTTTCCTTCTTAACGTTAGGAGACTGGGGGCGCAACGGGCACTTTTATCAAAAACACGTAGCCAAATGGCTTGATATTGCCAGCTACCAGCTAGATGCTGAATTTATCGCTACCACAGGCGATAATTTTTACGACAACGGGATAGCGTCGGTTGATGACCCGTACTGGATATCGTCTTACGAAGCCGTCTATCACCAGCCTCATCTTTTCATCAACTGGCACCCAGTACTGGGTAACCACGACTACCGCGGAAATTGGCAGGCACAAATAGACTACAGCGTAAAAAGCCGACGATGGGAAATGCCAGCTCAGTATTACAGTAAGACGTTAGCGTTAGATGACGGGGCAACGGCACTGTTGTTGTTTATCGATACCTCACCCCTTAACCCTGACTATGCGAGAGAAGCTAAATATCAAGAAGCCTATGAGCAAGGCGCCTCTGAGCAGCTTTCTTGGATAAATACAATGTTGGCACAAGACCAATATACGTGGAAAGTAGTTATTGGCCACCACCCCTTGTACTCAAGCGGTAAACGCTACGGTAAAACAAACGCGATCAAAGACGTACTTGAGCCCGTTTTTCACAAACACAACGTTAACCTATACATCGCGGGGCACGAACACGACCTACAGCACAATCAGCTAGCCGGCGATGAGTTAGTTCACGTGGTATCCGGAGGCGGCTCTGAGGTGCGCCCCGTTGGAAATTACGAATTTACTCAATTCGCTAAATCTACTGGTGGTTTTGTGAGCGTGAGCATGACGGCCAAAAGCATATTCCTTAATTACATTGACCACCAAGGGAAGAAGATTTATGCCCACACAATAGATAAGCCTAACACTGCATCTTCATCCAGCACGCTTTAAGGTAACTAATCACAATGGATAAACAAAAAATTACACGCATATACCCCACAATGGGCAAAACCTTTCTCCTTACCGGCATGCTGGCCACACTTTTTAGCTGTGCAACTGCAGACAAAGCAAGTCATCAACCACAGGCTGATATACAAGAACCTGTGTTAAAGCTCAAACAACTTACACATGGGTTTAGCCAAACGCTTTACTATCGTAGCGATAATCAACAAACAGCTTACAAAGACACCCATGCTAACGAGCAAGAAACTCCGAAGGCGTCGAACAAATCTTACAAAGACACCCATGCTAACGACAATGAAAAATTGGCCCCAGCGTTAAATGCACAAACTAACGATGACACCCACACTATTGAACTTCAGCTAAACGAACACCAAGGAATTTCAATCAGTAATAGCCAAGGAAAAGCCAGGTTTATTGCGGGTAGTTTTGTTCTTGCGAGTGCGGAAATAGCCGAGTTTGAAAATAAACAATGGGTGTCCATGGTAGTGTTTAATAACAATACGCAACACATTGAGGCATATCGACTCGTTCCTGATACCCTTGATATACAACAACAGCTTACCCAATCCGCCAAAGGCTCAGAAGCCATATGCGCGGCCGTCACTGCCCAAGGTACTCCGCATATTGTAAATATTGATGCCACGGGCACGCTCAATCAGTTCGAAATACACGATAATCAATTTTTACCGCTTCGTAATTTTGCCATAGGCTCGGGCATGAAAAGCTGTAGCCTTGATATGCATACTCACTCTATTTACTTAGCCGATGAATTTGCGGGCGTTTGGAAAGTCAATGCCGACATTGAAAGTGAGTTAGAAAAAGAATTGTTTTTTCATAACGCTAATATCGCTATCGAAGGTGTGAGCACTTTATCGAGCAACACATCACTTTTTAAAAGCAGCCTGCTGAGCTGGGTAAGCCCAAATAAAAGCGGCGTATGGTTACAAAGCCGATGCCAGACAGAATTCATAACCTTGCAGTATGACTTAGCTGGAGTACCGCAAACCATTGAGCCCGAATTTATTCATTTAGCGTTTTATGAATATGAAAAAAGCCCGCGAATTTCTGTGATAGTTGATGATGATGCCTCAGGCAATTTCTTTTCGGCAGAGCTATCTAGCGAATTAAGTGCAGCTTATTTTAACCATGGGTGTCTTTCTAAAGATAAGGAGCCGATAGCCAATGGTGAAAGCCGTTCGCCGAAGTACGCGCTTGCGCGTGTATTACCTTCCGCCGAGACCCAGCCTGTGAAAAACTACGGTGACGCCGCTGACGATCCGGCTATTTGGGTAAACGCCCAGTCTCCTTCGCAAAGCCGCATACTAGGCACCGACAAAAAAGGGGCACTCAATACTTATGATCTTTCAGGTCATCAACAACAAAGCTTAGCTGTGGGAAGAGTAAATAACGTTGATGTGGGGTATAACGTAGCGATAGCCAATATGAACAACAGCGCCGAAACCACGTTTACCGATATTGCTATTGCCTCGAACCGTTCACACAATAGTTTGTCTGTCTTTGAAATAGATGAGTTTGGCGTGCTTGCTCATTTAGGTGAAATTGACACAACACTTACCGACATTTACGGCATGTGCCTGTTTGTAGAAAATGGCGTCGCTCAGGTGTTTGCTAACGATACCAGCGGTCTCTTCGAACGTTATGAAGTCTCCTTCAACAAAAATAAAAAAGCTAAAGGAACGCTTACTCAATCGTTTTCTCTACCTTCACAACCTGAGGGCTGCGTGGTAGATACTCACACCAACACAGCGTACTTTGGTGAAGAAGGTGCAGGCATTTGGTCAATGGATATTAGCTCTACTAAACACGAGCCTACTTTCGTTTCTGCAATAGCCCCACCAGTAGAGGCGGACATGGAGGGCTTGGCCCTATTTACTGTTGATGCTCAAACGTACCTTATTGCATCAAGCCAAGGTAACAATAGTTATGCAATCTACAACATCAATAGTAAAAACGCCGACAAGCTTACCTTAATGGGGCTTATTCGTATTACCGCCGATATGAATCACTCAATTGACGGGGTTTCAGAAACCGATGGACTTGAAGCAACGAACGCCAACTTAGGCGGCGTTTATAGCGAAGGTCTTTGGGTAGTCCAGGATGGACGAAATGTCATGCCCTCAGAAACACAAAACTTTAAGCTGGTTTCAGGTGCACGTTTAAAAGAAGCCATAAGAAATTTGGTGTCAACGAAACATTAATTAGACTAGTTATAAACCCATTAAGCGTTGAAAAGGAGGGGGTAACCCCTTTCCTTTCAACGCGTTAAGAAAGGCTTTTATCCTGCTCGCTGGTAGCCATTATTTAGCTGGACGTCTATCGCACGCAGCACTGCCGTTCGGTTAATGCAGCCTAAAAGCACTCCGTCATCATCAACTACAGGGTAAACGCGAGGCTTTTCTTTTAATAATAACTGCGCTAATTCTATTACCGACATATATGGCTTTACAGACACCACGGGGGTTTTCATAATTTCCCCAACTCTGCAAATTTGCTCTCGGTAATAGCTCGACGCGATCATTTGAGCAATACAGTCTTGCTCTGAAAGAAAGCCAACCACCCTTCCTTTGGTATCTAGTACCGGGCCTCCGCTTTGTCCGCTGGCCAATAATACTTCGACAGCCTGCGCAACGGGCATGTCGATATTAAGCTTCACTGGGTGAGTATTCATATAATCACTGACTTGCAACGATTCCATTTTCATTTCTCCAGCCGTGGCGCCCAATGAGACCGATACTGCTAACTATTGGCGTTACGGCACTTCAATTGTTTTTAACCACTTGTGAAAGCAATTTTCCCCCACACTTAAAGATTAGACCTATACTCACCCACAAGCCAGCGTAATTAACAATAAAATAACAACTAATCTTTATAGATTGCTATGCTCACTTTACCCTCTGTATCGATGCTAGCACGGTACATCCCCGCAGAATTGAACGGCATCGCAATGTTACCAACACTATCAATAGCAATAACCCCCCCGTCGCCGCCCGCTTTAACTAACACATCGTTGACTACGGTGTCGGCCGCTTCCGTTAACGTTAGCCCCTGATACTTCATTCGGGCACAGATATCAGCCGCAACATGGTATCGAATAAAAAACTCACCGTGCCCTGTCGCAGACACTGCGCAACTTTCATTGTCGGCATAGGTACCCGCACCTATAACCGGTGAATCGCCAATTCTTCCGTAGCGTTTGGCTGTCATTCCACCGGTTGAGGTGCCTGCCACGATATTGCCACCGCGGTCTAACACCACGGCCCCCACCGTACCGAAACGCTCATTCCCCTGTTGCGTTCCGTAACCGCTTGATGCCTTTTCCATACGCGTTTTTACTTTATCTAGCGCTTGTTTGCGAAACTCGGTATCAAAGACTGTGTTTTTAACCTGCTCTAGCCCGTTCTCTTTAGCGTACTGTTCGGCACCTTCACCCGACAGCATGACATGGGGCGATTCATTCATTACCAGCATTGCTGCCTCAATAGGGCTTCGTATTGTTTTAACGCCAGCAACGGCGCCCGCGTTTTTACTGCCTCCATGCATGATAGAAGCATCGAGCTCATGCTCACCGTCAAAGGTATAAACCGCGCCTATGCCCGCGTTAAAAAGCGGTGACGTTTCAAGAATTTTAATGGTCTCTACTACGGCAACTTCGCCTTTTTCACCTTCTTTTAAAAGCGAATAGCCATGCTTCACCGCTTTCGATAGCACATTTTTGTAGGCGGCTTCTTTCTCTGCCGTCATGGACGATTTTAAAATAGTCCCCGCGCCTCCGTGAATAGCGATTGCCACCTTCGGCTCCTGCGCTAACGCATTGGTAGCTAAAAATGCGGCGGTAACCGCGCTGAAGGTGCATAAGGTTTTATACCAACCATTAGATGAGACGCTAAAACGAGCTAAGTTCAAATTACATTCTCCTAAACGCTTTTATTATGAGTACTGAATTAACTACCATTTAATTCAGCGTAGTTAAAGCAGGTTTTAAAACTCTTAAACGTTAAGATGACACAATAAGAAATAACAAGCTAGGCCACGGCAAGAAGTTCAATGAAGGTATTAAGATCGTCGTCTATGGAAGGAAGCAGGGCTTTGACTTTTTCCCACTGTGCCCCCTTAGATAATTCCCATACTAGCTCAAAGTCTTTTTTAAGTTGCACAGCACCGATATCCGCTGACATGCCCTTAAGCTTTAAGGAGAGCACTTGAACTTGTGTAAAGTCTTGCTCCTCTACAGCACCTTTTAACTGCTTTAACTTATCAGGCGCACTTTGTGAGTAAAGTTCGCAAACCCGAGAAAACAACGCTTTATCCCCCATTATTCGCGCTATCGCATCTTCTTTATCCCAACTCTCTCTCTCCTTTCCATTATCTGGCGCTGGTATATCGCTTAAAGCGTTAGACTCGTTGGCGCTTGTTGAGGTGTCAGTTTCGTTAGTATCGCTGTGACTGCTCATCCGGTCATCCATCGACACCTCTTCTTGCACACCGCTACAAGATGCTTCTTTATTGATAGCGTTTAGCAGGCTATCCACAAGGGCCGGCGCATCGCTCTTTATTTCGTTGTTACGCTTAGCGTCTTCGCTTTTTAATGCCATCGTTTGGTGTATAAGCCATTGCTTAACTTTGGGGATCAATACATCTGCAATAACAGGCTTAGTCGTAAAATCGTCCATGCCGGCTTCTAAGCACTTCTCTTTCTCGCCAAGCATGGCGTTGGCAGTCATCGCGATAATGGGCACATTGGCATGCAACGGGCCAGCTTTACCCTCACGGATAGCCCGGGTGGTTTCATATCCATCCATGTTCGGCATTTGGCAATCCATCAAAATACTGTGGATACGACGCCCTTTTTTCTCGCATTTTTGCAAAAATGCAATAACTTCCTCACCGTCGCAGCAGGTAAACATCTTACCAGGCAGGCTTTCCAGTACGCCTTTGGCCACCTCTCTATTTATCAAATTATCATCAACAATAAGTAGGTTAGCGTCTTCAATAGACAATTGAGGGTCTGATGTCTGTTTAACCGTCTCGAAAGCGTCGTCACTTGGGCCATTTCCGTCACTGGGATGAAGTTCGTTCATTGACGATGAGTATCCCCCAAGCGCTGCATCGATTCCCTGTTGAACAAGCGTAAAACTTGAACGAAACAGCGGTTTAGGTAAATAAATTGGCTGTATATGGTTAAATTGGTAAGGCGCTCCCTCTATTTTTTGAAGGATGAAAACCACCGGTAAAGCGCAGGCTTCTTGCTCAGTAGTATGCGCATGCCAGATATTGTCTAAATCGTTAACCAAGGGGCTAGACTCATCGACAATAACCGCGTTGAACGTCGACCACTCAATTTTATCGGTATTGCTGTCTAACACGTAGGCATCTGCCCCCACATGCATCGCCAAACTACAGATATTCTCTTCTAGAGGCGAATAGCCTGCCGACACACCTATACTGATACCACTTAGCATTGCACTTTCCATTTCTAGCGCGCGCTCAAGTGATGCTTCGGTATCTGGAGTTTTTTCAGTAAGCGTAACGTAAAATGAAAATGTACTTCCAACGTCTACCACAGATTTAAACGTTATATCACCGCCTAACAGCTGTGTCAGCTGCTTGCAAATAGACAAGCCAAGCCCCGTTCCACCATACTGAGTCGCAACGGAAGCATCGGCTTGAGTAAATGCAGTAAATAGCTTTGGTTGACTTTCTGGGGCGATACCCACGCCAGTGTCACTTACGCTAAAATGCAGTTGTTGTAACCCTGCGTCGTTTTCGTATAACGCTGCGTTTAGCTGTATGTGTCCTTTTTCTGTAAACTTGATGGCGTTATTCAATAAGTTACTTAATACCTGATTTAGCCTATGGCGGTCGGAATTAATCTCTACACGAGGAAGCCCCGTGGTATCAACTATTAGCTCAAGCCCCTTAGTTGCAGCCTTCACCGCAAACACTTTCGCCAAAGACTCTATCAGCGTTAAAGGTTCGAAAAGCTGGTGGTTAATATCTAATTTACCCGCTTCAATCTTCGATAGGTCGAGAACGTCGTTTATCAGCGCGCTTAAATTGTTACAGCTAATTTCCATCATAGACACTAACTGCTCAGCTTTATCATTGAGAGGCTGGCGTTTGAGCAATGACAGTGAACCAACCACCCCGTTTAATGGCGTACGCATTTCATGACTAATATTGGAAATAAATGAGCTTTTTACGCTACTCGCCTTACGCGCCTCTTCCGTTGCCTTCATCAGCTCTTTCGTTCTACTGACCACTTTTTCTTCAAGCTTAAAATTAACTCTTTCTATCGCATCTTTAGCTTTGTGTTCATCAGTCACATCTCGAATGACAACGGCAACGCCAGAAAATTGTGAGTTATCACCCCATATCGTCGATGCAGTAATAAGAAGTTTGTGTTCGTTTTTTTCACCGTCTATATAAGATGTTGTAAATGTCTCTTGCTTACCGCCCTTGGTGAGAACGGTTTCTAAACCAAGCGGTGACAGCGGCTTAAACGAGGAGAAGTGTTGGTTTATAATGACTTGGCTGGGTATACCAAAAAGGGATTCAGCTGCCATGTTCCAACTTTTCACTTTACCAAAAGCGTCTACGCTAAAAATAGCGTCTTTAGATATTGCAACGATTGCCACTGACTCACCGCGCACCTTTGCAAGTTCGATATTCTTACGATTGCTTCGGTAAAAAAACAGCAATGCAACTGTGAATATTATCGTCACCGCCACCAGTACGCTATAAACACTCATTCGTTTATCATTGATTAACGCAGTAACATAAGATTTAGGCGTTGAGACATGGAGATAAAAAGGCGCTACTTGCTGACCGCCACCAATGGTGAATGCACGCGAGACGCTATATAGGATGTTTTCCCCTTCCACTGGCGAGAGCCTCGCTCTTCCAGCCTTTAGCGGTTGCACAAATTCACTTTGCCAGTTTATTGAAGGGTTCAAATCTTTAGAAAAGGATTTATCGCTATCTGGGTGTAAGGTAAAGTAACCTTCATTATCAGTTACATAAAGCGATTGATTTTGCGCAAGCGCCTGTTTCATTTGGTCAAGCAAAAAGCGCGCGTTTACGTTCATTATTATAAAGCCGTAACGCTCATTAGCATCACTTAATATAGGAAGCGACAACCTGATAACCGCTTTATAGGGGAATTCCAACTTTCCGTATTCACGATTTAAGTTAATACTAGAAATGTAAAACTCACCTTTGTTGCTTTTTACACTCTCTTTAAAGTAATTTCTCGACGCCTTTGTTTGTAAGTCGATATCACTGGCGATAATGACAGCGCCGCCCTCGCGCTCCACCCTAATAACCTCGCTCCCCTCGTCATTAGCCTGAATAACTCTCAACTGGTCAATTTCACTGTTGTTCTCAATAAAAGCAACAAATATCGTTTCTAAACGATGTTTCCATAGATCTAACGTGGTGCTATCTTTTGGGTCTACGTTACCGTTTGCTGTCGCCCGAACTATGCCGCTAATAGGTGGTGTTTGGTGCAGAAAATTAAGTGCATTGGTATACTGAAGTACCCGCATATCGGCCGCGGCTTCCGCATTTGCGGCACTTTTTTCTAGTGCCGAATACGTCTGGGCTGTTGCCGCAGCTTTAATATTACCCTCAAATAGCCCCACAACCAGTATGACAAGTACAACCGCAAGCACAACGGTAAGCCCGAACGTACCTTTCGCTTCGCTTAATGTTGACTTGGGTGTAAAAGACGACAAACAAACAATATCCGTATTAATTTTTATAAGGTATAAACTAGACAGCAAACGGGGGTTGCGCAAGTCATTTACAGTGCAGCTAAGACTAAAGATTATAAGTGAATGAATGTTTTACAGTCGCCTTTGCTGCGTATACTCCCTTCAGCATTGCCTATATAACCATCAACATTTGGTATTGTATTTTACGCAGTGTACACTGCGTTCAATATTTCATTGATAACGTACTGGTGGTTATGCATACACCTACATTTTTGTGGCACGATTTCGAAACCTTTGGCACAAGCCCACAAAAAGATCTCCCTTGCCAATTTGCCGCTGTTAGAACGGACATGGACTTAAATGTCGTTGGTAAGCCCATCAATATTATGAGCGCAATTGCTAACGATTACCTGCCTCATCCAGAAGCGTGTCTTGTTACTGGGATCACGCCTCAACAAACCATCAGAGATGGCTCAAACGAAGCTGATTTTGCTGCAAAAATTTATCATGAGATGTCTACGCCGAATACCTGTAGCGTGGGCTTTAATAGTATTCGCTTCGACGATGAAGTGTCCCGCTATCTATTTTATCGAAACTTCTACGACCCGTATTCAAGAGAATGGCGCAATGGAAATAGCCGCTGGGACATCATCGACGTAGCAAGAGCCTGCTATGCGTTAAGACCAGACGGTATCAATTGGCCATTGAGAGAAGATGGTTCGCCAAGTTTTAGGCTTGAAGCATTAACGGCTGCCAATAATATCGGACATGATAATGCACACGATGCGCTAAACGACGTTTACGCTACCATATCCCTTGCCAAGCTGATAAAAGAAAAGCAGCCGCGCTTATTCGACTACGCGCTTTCTTTGCGTAATAAGCATACCGTTATGCAGCAAATAGATTTGAGCAAGCCATCGGTATTGCTTCATATATCGTCAAAGCTGCCGGCCACACAGGGTTGCTGTACATGGGTTATGCCGATTGCTAAACACCCGACTAATTCCAATGCGTTTATCGTGATTGATTTGTCTCACGATATAGACAGCGTGTTAAATGATTCTGCAGATGAAATTAAGCAAGCACTGTACGCGCCTTCCGATACGTATGATGATGCGCGAGAGCGCCCGGGGCTTAAGCTTATTCACGTGAACCGCTCTCCTTTCATTACCACAGCCAAAGCCATGACAGAAGACAATGCACAGCGGCTCGGCTTAGACCGCGAGCGCTGCTTAGATAACTACAAAAAGCTGGCAAGCACACCAGATTTAGTTAGCAAAATTGTGGCAATATATGAAGAAGAGCGACATAGCAGCGAACTTGATATTGACCACGCGCTATACAGCGGCGGGTTCCTTAGCGATGAAGACCGGCGCTGGTGTGAAAATGTGATAAATGCTAAACCAGAAGATTTAGCGACGTTCGGTGATAAAACGCAGCACGAAGGGTTGAAAAAATTGCTGTTTCGATATCGCGCAAGAAACTACCCCAATACGCTTACTGCCGACGAAATGGCAAAATGGCAGTACCACCGTCAGGCGCGGCTTACCGACCCGGATTTTCACGGTTCTATAACGCTGGAAAACTATATGATGAGGCTTGAATCTCTGGCTCATGAGCACAGTGACAACCCTGAAAAGCAAGCGATATTACGGGCCCTCTATCAATATGCCGAAAACCTTTGACGGCGGTTTTAGAACGCCTTAAATTAAGAACATTGACAGAAAAACAGCAATTTATTAGACGAAGTCAAGGAATGAAATAATGCTGCCGATAATAACAATACACGCGCGCAAGGGAACAAAGATGTCATGAATGGCGTAACAATAAGTTTCGATAAATCTAGAACCTATATCAACGTAATGCTCAACCCTTCTGAATTCACCTCAGAAGTAGACATACGGGGAATAAAAAAGCAGTTAGAAAGCGGCGAAACCAAACGTCTTTACGTTTCAGAAAAAGCGCTCAAATCTGCCTGTGACACGGCTAACCATTACTTTAAAACGGGTGATGGGACTATCGTTCAAGAACGAATTGGCGAACGTAAAAACGCGGAAGTAGAATTCCGTGTACCTGAGGACGGCATGCACGCGAACCTTGTGCTCACTACTCCCTATGGCGGAAAGCTACCCGCGTTAAGCACGATTAAATCACTGGCAATAAAAAATAGAGTCATCCGAGGTGTAAGCACCAAAAAGATAGAATCTATGCTGAGTAATGCTAGGCGCGCTGAGCCCGGCACGGTGCTAGAAGAAACTATCGCGAAAGGGCTTCCTGCTAAAAATGGTAAAAACTCTAAGTTCATTCCTCTTGTTCCTAATGCCCTAGAACGGGTGTTAAAGCCTCAGGCAGATGACGGCGAGCGCGTAGACATGCGCAACTTAGGCGAAATTATTTGTGTAAAAGTAAACACGCCTGTGCTGCGTCGTACCGCGCCAACCCAAGGTCGCTCTGGTTTCGACGTAAAAGGCAATAAACTCCCTGCCGTCGCAGGCGAGTGGGTCGACTTTAAAATGGGAAGCGGAACCGTTGTGTCAGACGGCGATGCCAACCTTTTGATGTCGACCATTTCGGGCATGCCTAAGTATCGCGACCAAATTATGAATATCGATGACACCTTTATCTGCAATGGCGTTAACGTAGGTACAGGGCATGTGAATTACGAGGGAGCGGTACTTGTAAACGGCGATGTAACAGAAAAAATGCAGATTAAAGCGGCCGGTGATGTAACCATAAATGGTTTTGTTGAGTCGGCGCATATTGAAGCTGGTGGCGATATCATTATCACCGAAGGCGCTATGGGTAAAGTGAATGATTCTCAAGGCGAGTTCCAATGTAAATTAGTCGCATCAGGAAGCATCCACGTGCAGCACGGCCAGGGTATTGATATTCAATGCGGTGGAAACATTACCGTAGGCAGGCAGCTGGCCTACAGCCGCTTGCGTTGCGGGGGAGCTGTTATCGTAGGGCAAATTGACAAGCCTATGGGGAACCTTTTTGCTTGCGATATAATAAGTCAAGATCGCGTGGAGGCAGGCACCCTAGGGGCCGTTTCCGGCAGTACGTTGAAAGTGGACTTTAGCCCGGGCTTTAATCAACTTCTTGAACGAAAAGACTCGCTAGATGAATTGCTACGCCAGATTCGCGAGAACAATTTAAAGCACAAAGAGAAAATAGCACTTATCCAAGGCAAAAAAATTCCAAAAGAACTTCAGCACAAAGCCGCTGAGGCTTTAGAACTTTTCAATAATGAAGGCGCGCTGCTAGAGTGGCTTGAAAATAAGGCCAACGATGTGAAGTCCGCTAAAGAAAGCTACCAGTCCGACATTAAACTTATCGCCAATAAACGGCTATACCCTGGCGTATCGGCTAAGTTAAATAACAGAAACTGGCGTTCAGAGCGTGAATATGATCGTGCGCAAATACACTACGACGCTCATCAATGGCACTATGAGCCGTTGATATAATGGGAGATACCGTGCTTTAACTAAGGAACTTTCCTTTATGAAGCACGCTCTCTTTCACATGCTACCGACATAGGTCTCAGGCTATTCCTGTATCTCGACGGCCTAAGCCGTGAAGCCTTAACACACGCTAATAATAACGAAAAGAACGCGTTGTTGAGTAGACGTAGATTTAGACGTTATATTTATTCGTTCAAAAATTTATGGCGCTATGCTCACATTACCAAACCCGTGGCGCTTAGATTGATACAGGGCTTTCATGGTACGCTCCATCCAGTCGGAAAACTCTTCAGATTGCTTAAGCTCAGACATGCCTATCGCAACTTTAAAATTATCGCTTAGAAGGTAATGACTCGTTACACATTTAAGTAATCTATCTGCGAGTATCTTTGCAGCACCTACCTCGGTTTGAGGGCAAAGTATAATAAATTGCTCACCACTAAAGCGAGACACCACGTCCACCTCTCTAACGGTATTTAAGCATTGGGTGGCAACCACTTTAAGCGGCTCTTCCAGCGATGATGCTTCAAGCGAATGCCCATCGTCATGAGAGTGGGTTAGCTCAAGAATAATTAACGAGGCCGTTGTTTGAAAGCGCTGGAAGCGAGAGATTTCCTCTTCCGCTCGCTGAATCATATGATTGCGATTGTACAGCCCTGTAATTGTGTCATGGGCAGAAAGAAAGCCAAGGGTTCTGTTTTTTTCCAGCAAGGTGGCCTGTAGCGCGCTTATTTCTTCATTTTTCTGATTAATAATACGCTTGTAGGCACCTACATGACGGTTCCTCGATATTAACCACAACAGCCCTATTAGCATAATAATAGTGCTCAATATCATCACGGTATAATTACGACTGTAGCGTATTTGAACATTATTCCATTGTTTGTATATTTCCACTTTCCGAGATTCAGGGATCCGCTCGATGGCAAAGTTGAGCTTATCAACCAAGTGCCCGAACGATTTATTTACCCCAAAGGCCAAAGAGTCGAAAGGCTCAGCATAGCCGACAATGTTAATGTCTTTTAATTTTAAGTTGTTAATGTGCATATTTACGCTCATCAAGGAGCCGACCATAACATCAAACTCATCATTTGCCAGTTGTTTCAGCCCTTCTTATTCCGAAGGCATTAGTTTCAACCGTAACCCTGGGTAGTGGCGGGAGATATACTCTACTTGTCGATAACCTTGAACTATGCCTACCGTGCGATTACCTACGCCGGAATAACCTTGAAGCATAGGCGTACCTGCCTTCGCCACCAGCACATTAGGCGCTTCAAAATAAGGAATACTGAAATCTAGAAACTGCTTTCTATAATCTGAGGTATTGAGCATAGGGATCACTTTGCACTTCCCCTGCTGAACATATTCTAGGCTTTGTTGCCAACTTTCTGTAGGCACAAGCGTGAATTCAAGGTCAGCAATCTCGGCAATCAGCCGCATATATTGGGCTGAGATGCCAACATGAATACCATTTCTTATCGCTTCGTATGGCGCCCAGTTGGGGTCAATGCAGTAAGTGATCTCCTCAGATGGAGTAAAAGCGGCTTGTTGTTCGGGGCCCGCTTTTAGAATAGCGCTGAAAACACTCGCGCCTAAAAACAACACCACACCAAAAAGATACTTTCTTATTTTTTTCAACCACACACCCAAAACAGTTAACGAGCTCAAAGACAACCGCGAAGTATTAAGCGTAAATAATAAAAATGCAATCAATTAGGCGTAGATGGGCCTAATTGCTCAGGTAACGCTCTGTCTTTGCTGGAATGTCGCATTTTCATAACGTTTTTCGTTCATGATTATTGCAAGCCTTGTTACCGCCTTTTCGACATCGGCGAAGCTCAAATAAAGCGGCGCAAACCCTATCCGCAAAATATTAGGTGCGCGGAAGTCAGCGATCACCCCTTCAGCAATCCACGCTTGGCAAATGGCATAAGCCTCATCGTGGGCGAGGGCTAACTGGCTACCCCGGCAATTAATCGGTGGGCTCGCCACACCGAAATGTTCTAACACCCCTGCCCTTTTTGCTTCAGCAATAAAAAAAGCTTGAAGCTTTTTCGACTTCTCGTCGATGGCTTTCAGTGACACATCGTCAAAAACGTCTAATGCCGCATCTAATATACTCATGCCTATAACACCGGGCGTACCGCACAAGTTTTGCTTTACCGATTTATCTGGCGCGTAGTCGGGAGAAAATGAAAAAGGGGCACTGTGTCCCATCCATCCAGACAGGGGCTGCTGATAGCTATCTTGATGACGGCGCGCAACATAAATAAATGCTGGCGCGCCGGGGCCGCCGTTTAAATACTTGTACGAACACCCTACGGCAAAATCTACGTTGCAATCATCCAAGCATACTGGGAAAGCGCCGGCACTATGGGCAAGATCCCACAACATCAAAATCCCTTTTGCATGTGCTTGCTCGGTAATGTCTTTCATATCAAGCTTAAGCCCACTTCGAAAGTTAACCTGCGTAAGCATAAGCACGGCAATATCATCGGTTAACTGGCTACTAATACTGGCTTCATCTACATAGCGGATACTGTACTCTTCGCCAAGTAAATCTAACAACCCTTGAACCATATAGATATCGGTTGGAAAATTATCACGTGTGGTCGCAATTACTTTGCGCCCTGGGTTCATTTTAAGCGCGGCGCTTAACACTTTAAATAAGTTAATAGAGATAGAGTCACAGCAGATGACCTGGCCCTGTTGCGCGCCTATAAGCTCCCCTATTTTGTCGCCGACTTGTTGAGGTAAGGAAATCCACTGGTGTTTGTTCCAACTTGTAATAAGGCCTTGCCCCCATTGCTCTTGAACTACTTCAACCGCTCGCTTTTCTGCTGATTTCGTTAAAGGGCCAAGAGAATTACCGTCTAAATAGATGGTGTTGTCTGGAAGCGAAAAAGCCCCAGCTTTATGTGCAAGCGGGTCCTTGTCATCAAGTTGCTCAGAGGAAAAAACCTTATTAATCATGTTCACCAATAACCTCAAGTAAAGCATCAAAGGATGTAGAGTCAGGGTGTAGCCAATCGAAGTGGCCACCATTTGTTATTATCTTTTGTTTTGCGTCAGCCATTGTAGCGTGGAGTTTAGGTACAATGCTATCGGCGTCACCTTGCATCAACACTATGGGTGTATTGATAAGTTTCGCGTTAGGAGTGGCAGCTTGATAAGCTTCGGGGTTTTCATCCGGCATGCTATGCATGAATTTTGCAGTAGCAGTCTGGCAACTGTTGGCTCCAACAGCGTAAGCGTTTATATCGGTGATAGCAGCAAGTCCAATGACTTTCTCAACGCTAACGCTTTGTGTAAATTGTGGCAGTTTCTGCGCGGCAAGCATAGCAAGATGCCCACCTGCCGAATGCCCAGCAATATAAACCTTCGAATAACGTCCATTACCACGGATACGTTCAAGCGACGTTATCATGGCCTCAGTAACATCATTTAAGCTACCAGGCCAACCGCCGCCTTTGTCGCCAACGCGCCGATACTCCATTACGAAGACACCCATCCCTAAATCCGCCAACGCCTTATAAAACCCGTTTGCATGATCATAACCGTAGGCATTCAACCAGCACCCGCCATGAACAAACACAACAGCTTTTCCAGCAAACTTATCGTGCTTTGTATTGCGTCCATGCCACACGTAAACAGACTGAAGCGGGCTTTCTCCGTAGCTAAACAGCTCGTCATGTTCTCTTGTTGGCAAGACACCCAACGCAGCATATGGCACTTGCGTTAACGTTTTACTGCTAGCTGACAGTTCATTAGGTTTATCGTGGGTGTCTTTGTAAATTTCGCTAGTTTTAGCATGGGTGTCATTCTTAACGTCATCTCGCTTAACGTCAGAGTTTGCGGGTTGCTTAATCTCGGGTGCGCTTTGTGGGGGGCGCGCGTCGCTTTTAACGTGGGTGTCTTTGCTAGCCGTATTTATACGATGGATGTCTTTATTACTTGCTGCAATATCTTGGGTGTCTTTGTAATTGAACTGCGGTTCGATTCCACTTTTGAAAGTAGCTGATTGCGCAACAGCTAGCTGTTGCAAAGAGATAAGTGCGATAAATAGTGCGCGTGTAAAAGTAGTAATGTGTACTGTGTTCTTCATGTTCTGACTTTTTCTTTTATTGAAACACAGAGCAACATTAAAGTGATGTCACTCTGTGATTAAATCTTTTACATGTACGCCATGAAACTTGACTTAAAGCATCTCAACAGCAAGAGCAACGCCTTCTCCACCGCCAATACACAACGATGCTATACCTTTACGACCATTGCTTTGTTTAAGTGCATGAAGAAGTGTTACAAGGATGCGTGCGCCAGAAGCGCCAATGGGATGGCCTAATGCGCATGCCCCGCCCTTTACGTTCACTTTGCTTTCATCAAGCCCTAGCTTTTTAATCGCCAGCATAGTTACCATGGCAAAAGCTTCGTTGATTTCAAAGAGATCTACGTCTTCTTTTGTCCAACCAGCTTTGTCTAACACTTTTTCCATTGCGCCTACCGGTGCAACCGTAAAATTCTCGGGCTCTATTGAGTTCGTAGCATGAGCTACCACTTTTGCTAATGGCGCCAATCCAAGGGCTTTAGCTTTGCTTTCGCTCATAACAACAAGTGCTGCTGCACCGTCAGAGATAGAGCTAGAGTTCGCTGCCGTTACCGTACCGTCTTTTTTAAAGGCTGGGCGGAGTGTGGGGATCTTTTCAGGTCGAGCAGAGCCCGGGCCTTCATCAGTATCCACCACTGTATCACCTTTACGTGAAGATACAGTTACTGGTGCAATTTCGTCGTTGAACGTGCCGCTATTTATTGCTTCATGCGCTTTAGACAATGAACTTAATGCAAATTCATCCATTTCACCGCGGCCAATATTCTCTTCATCAGCAGTATCTTGAGCAAAGCACCCCATTGCTTTACCGTCGTAAGCATTCTCAAGGCCGTCTAGCATCATGTGATCAATAACTTGGCCATGCCCCATGCGATAACCCGTTCGCGCTTTTGGCAACATGTATGGCGCGTTACTCATACTTTCCATACCGCCAGCTACCACCGCAGAGGCGCTGCCTGCTTTGATAAGATCATGGGCCATCATGACTGCTTTTAAGCCTGAACCACAGACTTTATTGATAGTGGTAACACCGGCACTTAGCGGAAGCCCCGCCCCTATTGACGCTTGTCGCGCAGGAGACTGCCCTAACCCAGCCGGTAAAACACACCCCATAATGACCTCGTCAATTACAGAGACATCCACCTCATCACACGCAGCTTTTATCGCAATTTCTCCAAGCTTTGTCGCAGCGAGAGAAGACAAGCTACCGTTAAAACCACCCATAGGTGTACGTTTCGCCGCGACTATCACTACTGATTCATTACTCATATCCGTGCCCTTAATTTCATTTAAAATATTGAATGGATTGAAGAAAGCCAGCCAAATGTATACAAAAGTAAACACCTCTATCAGCTACAACACCTGACCTTCACCATGAAAAATTGACGTTAGCAAAATGTTACTTTACCTTAACGTAAAATGTAATTAACGTTAACGTAAACCTGTACTGAGTATGTGTCAACTAAACACTACGTTTTAACATAGCGATGTAAAATCATTCGAAAAAAACGTGATGCTTTTACAAAGACACCCACTCAATTCAGCCAACAAATTACAAAGACACCCATGCAAACGACGGGTGTTAAGCAGCGCTTAAAGAACAAGGTACATGTAATGAACAAGTACGATGACGAAACAACATATGCAATAGGTGAGCTCGCTCGAGAGTTTGACATCACACCTCGCTCCATCCGTTTTTATGAAGAGCAAGGATTAATGTCACCCTCTAGGACGGGGCAAAATCGCGTTTATTTGAATAAAGATAGAGTGCGATTAAAGCTAATTTTGCGTGGTAAACGGCTGGGTTTTTCCCTAGCGGAAGTCAAAACACTGTTCGACATGTACGACACAAACCCTAATTCGGCGGTTCAGCTGGAAGCCATGCTAGATATGACTGAACAAAAAAGAGCTGTACTTAAACAACAACTAGAAGATATTCAGATGTTAATGACTGAACTGGATGATGTTGAAGCACGCTGCCGTGAAGAACTCGCAGAACTAAAACGAGGAAAAATCGCATGAATACCTCCTACCCTACTTTAAATTTCGGGCTTGGTGAAGACATCGAAATGTTACGAGACCAGGTCTATCAATTCGCTCAAAATGAAATAGCGCCTCTTGCTGAACAGGCCGACGCTGAAAATCAATTTCCTAATCAACTGTGGACTAAGCTTGGAGATATGGGGCTTCTAGGGGTCACTGTCTCAGAGCAGTACGGTGGTTCTGAAATGGGCTACCTTGCTCATACTATTGCTATGGAAGAAGTGAGTCGTGCTTCAGGCGGCATAGGGCTAAGTTACGGCGCGCACTCGAATTTATGCGTGAACCAAATATTTAAAAACGGTAACGACACTCAGCGAGAAAAATACCTGCCGAAGCTAGTGAGTGGCGAGCATGTCGGTGCATTAGCCATGAGTGAACCCAACGCGGGATCAGACGTTGTAAGTATGAAGCTGAAAGCGGAAAAGCGCGGCGACAAGTACATTCTTAACGGAAATAAAATGTGGATAACTAATGGACCTGACGCCCACACATTTGTTATTTACGCTAAGACCGATCCAAATGCAGGCCCTAAAGGGATCACGGCGTTTATCGTTGAGCGAGACTTTCCTGGTTTCAGTCGCGCACAAAAGCTCGATAAGTTAGGAATGCGCTCATCAAACACCTGTGAGTTAGTGTTCGAAGACTGCGAAGTGCCGGCTGAAAACATCCTTGGAAAAGAAGGCGAAGGTGTTCGTGTGTTAATGAGCGGCTTAGACTACGAGCGGCTTGTTTTATCAGGTGGGCCGCTGGGTATCATGCAATCTTGTATGGATATTGTTGTGCCTTACATACACGACCGCCAACAGTTTGGACAGTCAATCGGCCAGTTCCAGCTAATTCAGGGAAAAGTAGCAGATATGTACACGCAAATGAATGCTGCGCGTGCTTATGTTTACACTGTTGCTAAGTCGTGCGACCGCGGCGAAACAACGCGTAAAGATGCGGCTGGCGCCATTCTTTATTCTGCTGAGCTCGCAACCAAAATGGCGTTAGATGCTATTCAGCTTCTTGGCGGTAACGGTTACATCAACGAATACCCTACAGGTCGCCTGTTAAGAGACGCAAAACTTTATGAAATTGGTGCTGGCACATCAGAAATTCGCCGAATGCTAATAGGCCGAGAATTATTTAACGAATCTAAATAACGCAAGGTAGAGGGTGATAATGCCTTCACTGTGTGGCGAAAAGCTGCGAAAAGTGAAAAGCAAATTATCAAGACACACAACCTTGCAGAATTAAAACGCGAATAAGTTGCAAAGACACCCATCACAGCAAAAGATGGTTAGCATGGGTGTCAAGCTAACACCAGTTAACGAGGCACACTTCGTTGATGCCCAACACAAGGAGGGGTTATGCCCGTTCTTCGCTCAAGTATAAATACGAAATCTGAAACGTTTATTGCAAACGCTGAGCACATGCAGGCTCAGGTAAACGACCTATTAGAAAAAATTAATAAAATTTCTCAAGGCGGTGGTGAAAAAGCTGCACAGCGTCATATATCTAGAGGAAAACTACTGCCTCGTGACCGTATTAACGCACTAATTGACGCTGATACACCATTTTTGGAAATAGGACAGCTGGCCGCATGGGAAGTGTACGACGACTACGTGCCCTGCGCTGGCGTTGTTGCAGGTATAGGTATTGTTGCAGGAATTGAGTGCATGATTGTGGCTAACGACGCCACGGTTAAAGGCGGGACCTATTACCCGTTAACGGTAAAAAAACACCTGCGCGCACAAACTATTGCCGAGCAAAACAATCTACCCTGTATTTATTTAGTGGACTCTGGCGGCGCGAACCTACCTCGCCAAGATGATGTTTTCCCTGACAGAGAGCACTTTGGCCGAATATTTTTCAACCAAGCTAATATGTCGGCTAAAAATATTCCGCAAATTGCGGTTGTAATGGGCTCTTGTACAGCAGGTGGTGCGTACGTCCCCGCGATGGCAGATGAAAGTATCATCGTAAAAGAGCAAGCAACAATTTTCTTAGGTGGTCCTCCCCTTGTTAAAGCCGCTACAGGCGAAGTGGTTACCGCTGAAGAGCTTGGCGGCGGCGATGTGCATACGCGTATTTCAGGTGTTGCCGATCATCTCGCTAATAACGATCACCACGCACTCTCGCTCGCCCGTAATGCCATATCAAGACTGAATAGGAAAAAGCCCGATTATGTAGACGTGGCCGACGTAAAGCCACCACGTTACGACACAAAAGAAATTTACGGCATCGTTCCCGCAGACAGTCGACAAACCTATGACGTGAGAGACATTATCGCTCGTGTCGTAGATGACTCTGATTTTGACGAGTTCAAAGCGCTTTATGGGACAACGCTTGTGTGCGGGTTCGCACGAATATTTGGATTCCCAGTTGGTATTGTTGCCAATAACGGCATACTTTTCGGTGAAAGTGCACTTAAAGGTGCGCACTTCGTCGAACTCTGCGCAAAACGTAAAATTCCGCTTGTATTTCTGCAAAATATTACCGGCTTTATGGTGGGTAAACAGTACGAGCACGGCGGCATTGCAAAGCACGGCGCCAAAATGGTAACTGCAGTAGCGTGTGCCAATGTTCCAAAGCTCACCGTTCTTATTGGTGGAAGTTTCGGTGCGGGTAACTATGGCATGTGCGGAAGAGCTTATGACCCACGGTTTCTGTTTATGTGGCCAAACGCCCGTATATCAGTAATGGGAGGCGAGCAAGCAGCTGGTGTACTGGCTCAAGTAAAACGCGACCAGAAAGCGCGTGCGGGCGAGACATGGAGTGAAGAAGAAGAAAAGTCTTTCAAACAGCCGGTTATCGATACCTATGAAAAGCAGGGTCACCCCTATTACGCGTCTGCGCGGCTCTGGGACGATGGCGTTATCGACCCCGCAGATACTCGCTTGGTACTGGGGCTGTCGCTTTCAGCGTCGCTTAACAAGCCTATCGAAGACACCCAATTTGGCATATTTAGAATGTAGGAGTTTAGGTCATGGAACCATCGGTTATTTACCACGTAGACGAAAGAAACATCGCCACTGTTACATTGAATAGAGCTGAAAAGCACAATGCCTTCGACGATAAAATGATAAGTGAGCTAACCCGTGCATTTAAACAGGCGGGAGAAGATAAGAACGTAAGAGCACTGATCTTAAAGGCCGAAGGTAAAAGCTTTAGTGCTGGTGCTGATCTTAACTGGATGAAAAGAATGGCCACCTATACCGAAGCGCAAAATGAAAATGACGCACTCGGTTTGGCAGAAATGCTGCAAACGCTTTACACAATGCCGAAGCCAACGATAGCAAGAGTACAAGGCGCAGCCTTCGGCGGAGCTGTAGGCTTGATTGCGTGTTGCGACATTGCCATCGGAAGCAAGCTGAGCAAGTTTTGCTTAAGTGAAGTTAAAATTGGTCTTATCCCGGCCACAATTAGCCCTTACGTTGTAGAGGCAATGGGCGCTCGTGTTTGCAGACGTTATTTCCAAACGGCGGAAGTTTTTTCTGCCAGAAGAGCCAGAAGGTTAGGCCTTCTAAGCGAATCGGTGACTGAAGACGAGCTTGATAGCACTATCGACAACATTTTATCTAACATCATTAAGAACGGACCTCAGGCTGTAGCGAAAGCGAAAGCGCTCGTGCAGTGGGTGTCTTCGCAAGAAATCAATAATGAGTTACTGAGCAAAACAAGTAAGTTAATTGCCCAAGTTAGGACCTCAGAGGAAGGTCAAGAGGGCTTATCTGCCTTTTTAGAAAAGCGCAGTGCTTCTTGGGTGGAGATGAACAATGATAAATAAATTACTAATTGCAAACCGCGGTGAAATTGCCTGCCGTGTTATAAAGACAGCCATCGCACAGGGCATAAAAACCGTCGCCGTATACTCAGACGCCGACCGCAACGCACTGCACGTAAAAATGGCAGATGAGGCTATTTACCTTGGCCCTTCCCCGTCAAAAGAAAGTTATTTAAAAAGCCATGTAATAATCGAAAAAGCAAAGCAGCTAGGCGTTGATGCTATTCACCCAGGTTATGGTTTTCTCTCGGAAAATGCTGAATTCGCCAAGCTTTGTGCTAAGAACGACATTATCTTCGTAGGCCCACCAGCGTCAGCAATTGAAGCAATGGGCTCTAAATCTGCGGCTAAACACATAATGGAAAAAGCCGGCGTACCTCTAGTACCCGGTTACCATGGCGATGACCAAGACGAATCGGTATTAAAAGCAGCTGCTGATGATATGGGCTATCCAGTGCTTCTTAAGGCTGCTGCCGGTGGCGGCGGTAAAGGTATGCGTCAGGTTTGGAGCGAAAAAGACTTCTCCCAAGCCCTAAACGCTGCCAAACGCGAGTCTATGGCGAGCTTTGGCGATGACCATATGCTTGTTGAGAAATACCTGACTCGGCCTCGTCATGTCGAAATCCAAGTTTTTTGTGACACCCATGGTAATGGAGTTTACCTCTTCGAGCGCGACTGCTCAGTGCAGCGTCGACATCAAAAGATTATTGAAGAAGCCCCTGCCCCAAACATGTCTGCGCATGTTAGAGAAAAAATGGGTGAGGCTGCAATTCTTGCAGCCAAAGCAATCAATTATGTTGGTGCTGGCACTGTTGAGTTCTTACTTGATGAAGATGATTCATTTTACTTCATGGAAATGAACACACGTCTGCAAGTGGAACACCCTGTTACCGAGATGATTACGCGAGAAGACTTAGTACTTTGGCAACTCATAATCGCTGAAGGAAAGCCGTTACCTAAGGCGCAAAACGCACTTACATTAACGGGACACGCATTCGAAGCGCGTATTTATGCCGAAGATCCAAAGAATGAGTTTTTACCTTCAACGGGTACCTTACGCTTACTGCATGCGCCAGAAGAAAATGATGTAGTTCGCGTAGATACAGGTGTAGAGCAAGGTGATGAAGTAAGTGTGTTTTACGACCCTATGATTGCCAAGCTTGTGGTTTGGGGAGAGAACCGTGAAGTTGCACTGAAGCGTTTAACAAGCGCTTTGGGGGAATATTATATCGACGGGGTAAGCACTAACATTGATTTTTTAAAGCGTGTAGCGTCACACCCATCTTTCGTTTCCGCGGAACTAACAACTACATTCGTGGAAAAGCACCACGATACACTCTTTAGTGAAACGATTAATCAAGACACCCAACACGACTTCCCCGCTATGGCACTACTTTCCATTCTAACGAGAAGCCAAAGCCCAAGAACACCCTCTGTATGGTCGACAGCCGGCGCTTGGAGGGTCAATAGTCAACACAGTGAGACGCTTACGCTGATTAGCGACAACAAGGAAACACAGGTTGAAGTTAAGCATCATTTTGATGATAGCCATGGTTACTGGGAAGTAACCGTAGATGGCCAAAGCTTTGCGGCCTCTGGCGTTATTATTGACCAAACGCTAAACGCTACTATTGACGGACACAAGAGGACGTTTTCATTCTCTCAAGATAGCGAACAGTTTACCCTTTTTAACAAAGACACCCACGTCAAGTATGTTGTTAAGACAGCATCGTTAGGTGACGTCAACAGTACCGATGACCAAGCAAACTTTAATGCACCAATGAATGGCACTATCGTTACCCACCTTGTTAGCAAGGGGCAAGCAGTCAAAAAAGGTGAGCCTATCCTAATAATGGAAGCCATGAAAATGGAACACAGCATTATTGCTCCTCATGATGGCAAGGTTGAAGAGTTTTATTTCAACCCAGGGGAACTCGTTGACGGTGGGGCAACGCTTTTAGCGTTTTCTTCGAAAGATTTGGCTGAGGCTTAATATTATGCTTCCATCTAAAGTCAGTATTGTTGAAGTTGGTCCGCGCGACGGACTACAAAATGAAACGCTCAACTTAAGTGCAGCGCAGAAGATTGAGCTAATAAATCTACTTTCAAAAACCGGCCTTAAACGCATAGAAGCAGGCAGCTTTGTTTCTCCAAAGTGGGTACCTCAAATGGCAAATTCGGATGAAGTTTTCCAGGCACTCCCTTCTAGAACAGATGTCCAGTATTCTGCGCTTACACCTAATATTAGGGGACTAGAAACCGCTATTGACGCTGGCGTAAAAGAAGTTGCTGTGTTCGGCTCTGCATCTGAGGCATTCTCGCAGAAAAATATAAACTGCTCTATAAGCGAGAGCTTGAAACGCTTTGAAGATGTTTTTCAATTGGCTGATAAGAATAATATCAAGGTAAGAGGCTATGTTTCATGTGTTATGGGGTGCCCCTATCAAGGGGACATTTCGCCTAAAGCAGTTACGCAAGTGAGTAAAGCCCTGCTTGACATGGGTTGTTATGAAATTTCGTTGGGGGACACTATCGGAGCCGGCACGCCTAGAGCAACGAGTCTTTTGTTAGAAGATGTACTTAAGGATATACCTGCACAAAAACTTGCGGCCCATTTTCACGATACATACGGCCAAGCTCTCGTTAATTTGTACAAAGCACTTGAATACGGGATTGCTACTATCGACTCCGCTGTCGCGGGTCTTGGGGGGTGTCCTTATGCAAAAGGGGCTAGTGGAAATGTCGCAACTGAAGATGTTGTATATATGCTTAATGGGATGAAAATCTCATCAGGTGTGAATATGGATAGATTACTTACTGCATCGTCCTATATCTCTGAGGTTTTGGGCCGCCCACCGGTATCGAAAGCCGCAAACGCATTATTAGCTAAATAATTGATTTTTTTGGAGCATGCTGCCCTTCGAAGCATGCTCTTTTTATCGAGCCATCCATCCTAAAAGTTTTTTATGACGCTTTAGCTTGGTGCTAGCCTACCTCTTATCAAGATACCTCTTATCAAGACACTCACCATAAATTTAGCAAGACACCCACTATAAATTGTACCGATTACTCATGTAGCCATTTAGTTGCTACTTTTTGATAAAACCTTCTAAAAAGCTAACGTGGGTGTCTGCATAACTTTCAGTTAAAAGAGAGTTTATATTGGGTGTCTTGCCAAATAGAACATGTTTAACAATGGGTGTCTTTCCTAGCAGTTCAGGTATAAACAAAACACACCTTGAGTTCAGGTCACAAAGGGCTAGTGATAATGCTACTGTCTTGAAACTTTTTCCAACGATCGTAGAAAAGCATCATGGCGCAAAGCAGGAAATCTCTTATAAGCCTTCAAGATACCCCCTATTATCATTGTATTTCGCGATGTGTACGTCGAAGCTACCTTTGTGGCTATGACCACACAACGAATGTTAGCTATGAGCACAGAAAGTCTTGGGTCGAAAACAGGTTACTGTTTTTAAGTAGTATTTTCGCTATCGACATTTGTGCATATGCCGTCATGAGTAACCATATTCACATTGTGTTGAGTGTAAATAAAAGCGCAGCGCTATCCTGGTCACTAGATACAGTTTTACGCCAATGGCACAAAATACACAGGGGAACTCTACTTACCCAAAGGTATTTAAAAGGAGAGGTTCTGAGCGATATTGAGATAAAAGCAGTCAAAGAAACCGCTGATATCTACAGGAAAAGGCTTTTTGACATCAGTTGGTTTATGAGAGACTTAAACGAGCATATTGCAAGAAAAGCGAACGAAGAGGATGAGTGTACAGGCCGCTTTTGGGAGGGACGCTTTCGCTCTCAAGCACTATTAACTGAAAAAGCGTTGCTATCTTGCATGGCTTATGTCGACTTAAACCCTATTCGGGCTAATGCGGCGAAAAGCTTAAACGATTCTGTGTACACGAGCATTTATACACGACTTTTCTGCCCATCAAAAAATAAAAAGACTCAGGGTTTAATACCATTTAAAGGTGAAAAGCGACCCAAAAACAAAAAATATTTAAATCTTACGCTCAAACAATATTGCTTTCTTCTTAGCGATTCGATTGCCGCATTAACTAATTCGTTGCCGAAAAACAGCACAACCTCATCTGAGGTACAAAATGTTGAGCGAGTCATTATTGATACAACCTCACCAGAGTGGCTACAAACCATAAACAGTTTCGAAAATCTTTTCTCATTTGCAGTAGGTAACACGGCGTCTATGTTGGCGTTCAAAAAGCGCACCAATAGGAAAAGAATGGCATGCATTAAGTCTGCAGCAGTTTGCTTTGACGATTAGCTGCCTATCACTTTTCATTCGGTAAAATAAGTGAAGCGACTATGGCAAATAAAAGCATAGCAGACATGATATATACGACGCTGAACGACAAAACAGGCGTTAAGGCAGCGTAGATAGCCCCAAAGCCAAGCAAAACAAGTCCAATTGCTGTATTAGAAAACCCGACAAGCTCAGTTCTGTCATGACCATCTTTTACATCTAAACTATAGGTTTTTCTTCCTGTCCTTACGCCAGCATGGGCAACGGAGAGAACGAAAAATAGAAGTGCTGAAGTGACTATTGACGTTGATTGAAGTACAAGTAATCCAACGCATGCAAATAGAGCGAGAACGCCTGAGGCTTGAAGCGTTAGCTTTGCACTCTTATCCGCAATTTTACCCCAAATAATTGAAGACAAAAGCGCCGCTAATGCTTCTGCGCCAATATAAATCGGAAGTAACTCTTGGGCCTCGCCGCTTTTTTCAAGCATGAAATAAGGAGCAACTAACGCAGAGTGAACGAATAGGCCTCTAACGAATATAAACTTGTACACCGTCGAATCAAAATCAATGCCCATGGCACCGTCTGAACTGTAATCTAATTCTACGTTTGTTTTGATTGGCCAGACGCATACTAATGTTACAAGGAAGGCCAATACACTCACGCACAAAATGACCATAAGCGTATTAGAAGAAAAAGCCCCCTCATAGAGCGCTAAGGGTATGGCTATGAGAAGCGTTATTACTCCAGACACCGTTGAAGCGACGCCAATCAGATTTCCTCGCTGACCCTTTCTCGCTACATCAGCCTCCATATCTTTGACCGTAAGTGAACAAGCTGAGCGCCCTAGGCTTAACAATACAAGTGAGGCAAGTATGCATGCTCCCGCTTTGGCATCAGATAAGAGTGTGGCAGAAACAAGCATTCCAATGACAGCAAGAGACTGAACCAACATACCCACCCGCCACACTATGTGTCTCTTTGGGTGTTTACGCAGATATATGCTTATTAGAACCTGAGGAAGGAGAGCTCCAGACTCTCTAATGGGCACTAACCAACCGATCATCCAAATCGGCGCACCAACGCTCAAAAGAAGGGCTGTCAAAGTGGTTTTTGCTGAAATTAAAAGGTCCGCAAGCTTGTTGAAAGACAAGCCCGCTATGAGTTGATTTTTTGGTTTCATTAAGCCGGATGTGTACCGCTATTTTTTGTGTTTAGTTACGGCACTTTTCGATAATAAGATCATAACGCTGCCTCAGTTACACATCATTCTCTACTAGTATCTTTAAGTTCTCTAAACCCATCTCGAAGTCCGGTCCAATCATGCGGTCCATTAATAAAGCGAAATATCGATTGATTGGATTATTGTCTACCGTCCCTTCATCCCTCCAAGTAACTAACGTACCACCTGCCGTTGGCTTTATTTCTACTATCCCCGAAGAGCCCATGTCAAAATCTGGGAAATACAAACGGTAAAGTACACGTTTATTGTGCTCTAATTGAGTAATCTCCATTTCGCCATTTCCCTCAGTCTCGCTTTCCCATACCGAGCGCATGCCAATAGCTCTATCTGGGCCTGAGTAGGTAAGCTGCATATTAGGGTCTCGTTTAAACCAAACGCCCCATTTTTTCCATTCTCTTAAATCTACAACGTATGGGTAGACATCAGAAGGTTCGGCATCAATTGTGATCGTTCTTTCTACACTATAATCTTTCGGAATGAAAAAGCTAGAAATCACGAAAATTGCAATTACAGCGCCAAATACTATTAAAAGTTTCTTCAGTACACCCATAAAAAGCTCCGTTAATAAATCAACCTCACGAATATAACATTTAATTAACAATTGTCACTGGATGTTCTACATATTCTTTTCTTATTTAAAAGTTAGATAGACACCCAATTTAAACTTTTTTACGGATGTTCGGCGCATTTTTCATAGAAGAATGCTTCATGGCCTGGAACGAGAATTAGGGTGGGTGTCTTTGTATATAAGTATTTTCATATGCTCGGACTTGGAGCCAAACCTTATTTCTTAGCATGGGTGTCTTTCTAAAGAATTTAAGATGAATGCAGCTACGAGCTAATTAGATTGGGTGTCTTTGCAAGTCGTCTTTGCAAGTCGATGTAAGCTGCTTGACTTGGGTGTCTCTGTAAGCCGCCACACAACACAATTTTAAAAAAATTTACCAATTCGTCACAAACATTGAAAATCCCACTGTCATTCTAAAATATCTTGTGTAGTATGGGTTTATGTTATCAAAAAGCCTGTTCAAACAGGCCGTTCATATATAGCGCAATCAATCGCAACACTTCGTTTTCTTTTTATATTTCTATCGATACACAGTTGTCGCTTTTTTACAGGAGTTTATAGGAAATGGCAGATCAAAGTTCTCGTTACATCAGTAACCTTACTCGCGATACTTATGCGCTCATTCTTGCGGGTGGAAAAGGTTCTAGATTACACGAACTCACTACTTGGCGAGCTAAACCGGCACTTTATTTTGGCGGTAAATTTAGAATTATCGACTTCCCGCTATCAAATTGCGTGAATTCTGGTATTCGACGAATAGGCGTGGTCACCCAATACAAATCGCACTCTCTCATCCGTCACCTTGTAAGGGGCTGGGGCCACTTTAAGAAGGAGCTCGGCGAATCTGTTGAAATTCTTCCGGCTTCTCAACGCTTTTCAGACAGTTGGTATGAAGGCACCGCTGACGCCGTTTTCCAAAACATAGATATCATCCGAGATGAGCTGCCGAAATATGTCATGATCTTGTCGGGCGATCATATTTACCGAATGGACTACGGCGATATGCTAGCCAAGCACAAAGAATCAGGTGCCAAGATGACCGTTTCCTGCATGTCAGTACCTTTAGAAGAAGCAGCAGGTGCATTCGGCGTGATGTCAGTAGACGAGAACTACCGTATTAATGGTTTTGAAGAAAAACCTGCAAACCCCACTCCCCTTCCAAATGATCCCACTCGCTGTCTAGCGTCTATGGGCAACTATGTTTTCGATACCGAATTTCTTTTCGAACAGCTACGGGTTGACTCTGAAAACATGGGGTCTCAGCGCGATTTTGGTAAGGACATTATTCCATCTATTATTGCAGACCACCCCGTCTACGCTTACCCGTTTGAACAAAGTGGTGGCGATAACGCCTACTGGCGTGACGTCGGCACAATTGATTCCTTTTGGGAAGCGAATATGGAAATGGTTGCGCCAGTTCCACAGCTTAATTTGTATGATAGAAAATGGCCCATTTGGACATACCAAGAACAATTACCACCGGCCAAGTTTGTATGGGAAGACCACGACAGACGTGGCGAGGCAATTAACTCTGTCGTTTCAGGGGGCTGTATTATTTCAGGCTCAACGCTTCGCTCGTCTATTTGTTTTTCTAACGTACGTGTGCATTCTTACGGTTTAATTGAAGACGCGGTCATCCTTCCCGATGTAGAAATAAAACGCCACTGCAAATTGAAGAGAGTCATTATTGATCGCGGCTGCGTTATCCCGGAAGGCACAACAATTGGTTACGACCTAGAGCAAGATAAAGCGCGAGGGTTCCGCGTTTCAGAGAAAGGTGTAGTGTTGGTAACCAGAGAAATGTTAGGCCAGCCGGTTGGCGGTTTAAGCCAAGCCCCAAACATCAGCATAACCCTCTAAAAATGATTTGGCGCAACTGCGCCAAATCGTGCCCCACTATGTATTCCACCTCGTTATCGTACGTTCTATAAACGCTGCCACTTGCTCTGGATGCTCTAAAGGAAACATATGCCCCCCTTCAAGCACAACATGATCAATAGCGTTATGCTTCATTAGGCGAGAATACATTTCTGGCTTACATACATTACTTTTACTTCCCGTTGCGAGCACTGCCGGACATTGTAGTTTCCCTCTATATTTTCCCAAATTATGAGGTACGTTTCGAAACAACGCAGCTTCAACGTCAGCACGAAATGTCAGCGATATATCGTCTCCTTTTAACGCAGTCACCGACTTTACGTAGTCTCGTACGCAGCGTTTGTCCATATCTCTAAACAAGGCTTTGCTATGAAAGTATGTTTCCATATCGGTATTACTCGGCCAACTAGTATTGCGTGTTTGCGCGAGCTTCGCCGGGGTTAGTTTATTGATTAACGGCGTATACTTAGCAAACCTGAAAAAGTAGCTTAGCGGGCCAACCACCAGCGGCGGGTCGAGTAAAATGATGCCTCGAAACAGTTCTGGCGCCTCGCATGCGGCCATATAGGTGATAACCGCACCAAATGAATGCCCCACGCCAAATACACCGCGTGAGTCCGTATTCTCTTTTCTTACATGCTTAATAAGCTCGTGAACTTGATTTCGCCAATTGCCATTCACGGGAAGCTGAGGGTCGTGGCCGAAACGCTCAACGTGTAAACGATTGAAGTTCTTAGGCAACGCCGAAAACATCGCATTGTAACTGCCAGCGGGAAATCCGTTTGCATGAGCAAAATGAAAACTCAACTCTGTCGAAGACACCAATATACTCCGTTATGTCACAAACAAATAAGGGGCTTGAAATCAGCCCCTTAGCAATAAAGCACGATAATACTACAAGCCTCTGGCTTCTGCCATTTCCCAATCTTTTACGATTTTGGTACTTGTCCATAAGAAAACAGCAATTGAGAGCCCATAAGGCACCACAAGGTAAATAAGCGCTTGTCGCAATGCTTCTGTTTCACCAAGAGAAGGAACCAGTGCCTGACTTATAATACCGGTAAGCGTAGGCCCGCCACCTAGGGCAATAATATTTAACACGAAGAAAAATAGCGCCGTTGACATTGCCCGTACGTTTATTGGCGCTAGGGTTTGCGCCATAGCAAAGCTGGGCCCCAAATACGACCCGCTGGTAAATAATAATAGCGCCATTAGCCCAACAGAAAGCCATAAGTCTTGGACCTGAAGCGAAGCGTAAAAAGCCGGCACACCGATAATCAGCGCAATAGCAGGCAAAAGCGCATACGCCTTTTTATTGTGCTTACCCCATCGGTCTGCGATATAGCCACCCAGCCATACACCTAACGCATATGCAGTACCGTTAATAATTCCAAATACAATCAGCAGTTGGGTGATGTCTAGTCCCGCAAATGCGCGTACGTAATAATCGATGACCCATGTTGATATTGCATAGTTTCCAAAAGAGCCAAACGAAATACCCAGCGCCATTCCCCACCATGTGGGTATCTTTAAAAGCATTTTAAGCGATGACTTTACGCTTGGCTTGTTCGTTGTATCGTCACTTGGCGCAGATACGGTTCGAGTTGGCTCTTTTACCGTTAACTTAAGCAGTATCGCAAGGAGCACGCCAGGAATACCCACACTGTACATAACGGTACGCCAGTCTGCTGAGCCCCCTTGCAAGAAAAATGCAGACGCAAAAAACGCTAGCATAACGCCAAAAGGGATACCTAAAGAGTAAATAGCGAGTGCCCCCGCTCGTTTTTCTTTCGGAAAAAGGTCAGAGATAATACTGTGCGACGGTGGGCTGCCCCCTGCTTCGCCAATGCCAACGCCTATTCGAGCAATGGCAAGCTGCATGTAATTTGCCGCCAACCCCGAAGCTGCGGTAAACCCGCTCCACAACGTAAGTGAGATGGCGATGATATTCACCCGGCTGTAGCGGTCTGCGAGCCAAGCAATAGGAATTCCCATCACCGTGTACAATAGCGCGAAATAAACCCCCTTTAACCACCCAAGTTGGGCGTCATCCAAACCTAAATCAGCTTTAATGAAAGGTGAAAGGATCCCAATGATTTGCCTGTCTATAAAGTTAAAGGCGTAGACCAGGGTTAGTATGAATAAAACGTAATTTCGGTAACTTCTTGATGTTCCGGCTTCATTAGCAGGAATACCTTCTACGTGAGTATGGGCCATAACAGTCCTTTTAAGTGACGATAACCCCAGTCTACGCATTAGGTAAAAAAATAAACAACTTATTGTTACTTATTTGTTAACATAACGAAAATTTCTAACTCAGGCTTTTCGTTCTATAGCGCTTAGGGTAGGATGACAAAACACTCAACTCATCAGACCAGACAGCAAGTATGACAGTAGACGAATTGCTCAATATCCCTCAGTTATCACAGACTTCGGAAAACACATGGAAGGTTGATGGCCTTATCATTCCCAAAACGTGGGGACAGGGCCGTACCGCATTTGGCGGCATTTCTGCCGGTATGCTCTACTGTGCAGTAAAGCAACAAGTTACTGACAATCGGGTATTGCGCTCATTCACCACTAACTTTGTGGGCCCGTTGTCACTTGAAGCTCCTTTTTCTATTGAAGTTACTTTGCTAAGAACGGGTAAAAACGTATCGCAATTTACGGCACACGCTATTCAAAACGGAAAAAGCTGCGTGTTCTCTCAAGCCTGCTTTGGCGTTGCCAGGGCGTCTGGAATTCGCGTCGAGAACAACGAAAAGCACGATATGCCTTTACCAAATAAGGCTAAATTTATACCGCAAATTCCTAAAGTAACGCCAAAATTTTTGCGTTACTTTGACTTAGCCATCGACGAAGGTGGCATTCCATTTACGCGCAAGAAAACCAGTCACTACCATGGATTTATGCGTTTTAAAAAGGCGCCTGAAGCCATTACCGATGCCCATATCATCACCATGATTGATGCATGGCCGCCAACCTTGCTGCAAATGATGAAGCTGCCTGCACCAGCAAGCACAGTTAGCTGGAATTTAGAGTTTATTCATCCGCATAAACCTGTAAGCCCCACCGATTGGTTTGGCTATAAAGCGCATACGCGACAAGCGGCTGATGGCTACGGACATACGGAAGCAACAATTTGGGATAAAGACAACGAGGTGATTGCGATAAGCAGACAAACCGTCGCGATTTTCGATTAAACCGGAAGGCTAAACTGAAGCGTGCATTCGCTTCAGTTAATACAACATAAAGGCATTAGGATTAAATAGCGATATAATCGAAATACACTGTAGATTGGTTATATCTAATGCATCTTCTAGATCTTCCCGTTTTAGCGAAAGCGCCTCGTGTTGCTCGGGTTTGAGGTTATGGTAGCTTGGGTAAATCTCAGGGTTTACATTATCGAGAGCTAAAACGTAAGACAACTGCAGAATTTTATCTTCAATAGTCGTGGCCCCTTCCTCCCCTTTGTGAATACTATCAATAGGCGCATAAATCGTACTGGGAATATCCCACTTTTCAATGAGCCTGGCCGATAGCTCGGCATAAGTAAAACCCAACACGCCAAACTGAAGCTCTGCAGGGCTAACGCGGGCATTAAACGCCTGACAGCGCGTAGCCGACTCTGGTAATACGGATACGGTAACAAGCTCCCCAATATTGTGAAGCAACCCGGAAACGAAAAGGCGTTCAGGTTCACGAATATTGCGCATATCTGCAAAGTATTTTGCCAAAAGGCCGCAGGAGACACTTTGCTCCCAAAATTTATCTAAATCGATACACTGGCCGTGAACATCGCTAAAGGCCTGACTAACGCCATAGGCAAGTGCTAAATCGTAGGTAGATCGGGTGCCCACCACCTGAATTGCGCGAGTGACGGTATCAATTTTGTTAGGAAATCGATACAACGCAGAGTTCGCCACACGCAGAAGTTGGGTGGCCAACGAAGGGTCAAAAGCAATGATCTCACCGATGTCATCGATGCTTGAAGCTTCGTCATCCATACAAGCTTTAAGTCGAGTTACCGAGTCTGGTAATACGAAGAGGTCTTCCGCTTTGGAAACTAGTTCATCTAAATTCATTCGTGCACTCTCTTAATGCCGCCTTTATCAATATAGCGCCCAAGGTACGTCCATTTGCCTCACGTTTGTTTAGGTATAGGCACAAAAAACGGGTAAGTCAATAAATACCGCTTAGTAAAAAAGTATGATTTTTTTATTAATCAAAACGTTATATTAAGCAATTAAATTGCGCTTTATTAGCTGATTTTTGCACCAGCCATACGCCGAGCTTTTATTTTTAAGCACCTATACAAGGGCAATAATACCGACACAAATAAGCCATATAATCAGCTTCATCCCGATGCGCTTATTATACCGTGCCGCTTGTATTTACATACCTATAATTGTAATACAAAGAAAAACGCGGGGTAATTACCTATAAGAATTAGATTTTCTAAGGGTTACCCCTTTTTTGCAGTTTCAACGCTAGAGAAGCAGATTTATGTTAGCATCACACGCTAACACCACAACACCGCGCCTTTTAAGGCTAACCTCAAACGTAAAAGTTAAAATTTCACCATGTTAAATGTTGCTGTAATTGGTTATGTATGGCCTGAGCCTAATTCTTCGGCCGCTGGCCAAAATATGCTAACGCTTATAACGCGCTGTTTAGACGCTAATTTTAACGTAACGTTTTTAACCGCAGCGACAGATAGCGAGCACAAAGCAGACCTTGAAGCACTGGGCGTGCAAGCCCATTCTGTGGCACTGAACTGCAGTTCATTCAATACGCTGATAGCGCGGTTAAATCCAGACGTGGTTATATTTGATCGCTACATGACAGAAGAGCAGTTTTCGTGGCGGGTGAAAGAAAGTTGCCCCGAAGCGCTACGCATTTTAAATACAGAAGACTTACATAGTTTACGCCAAGCAAGGCACGATGCCGTAAAGAAAACAGGCGATGCTAAACAGGCACAATTAAGCAGTGAGTTAGCACAAAGAGAAATCGCTTCTATATTACGTAGCGATCTCACTCTAGTAATTTCCAAACAAGAGATGGCGCTGCTCACTGAACACTACGGCGTGCCAGCAGCGCAGCTTCATTATCACCCCCTTGTTGTTGGCAATACAACGACGATACAGGTTCCTTTTGAGCAGCGCGCCAATTTCGTTCACATCGGTAACTTTCGCCATGCGCCTAATTGGGATGCAGTACTTCAGCTTAAGCAAAGCCTTTGGCCTGCAATTAAAAAAGCACTTCCCCAAGCAGAACTGCACATTTACGGCGCTTATCCACCTAAAAAAGCCACACAACTTCACAACGACAAGCAAGGCTTTTTAGTGAAGGGTTGGGCCGCAGACGTTGAATCAGTGATGGTAAACGCTAAGGCATTAATTGCGCCTTTACGATTTGGTGCTGGCGTGAAAGGAAAGCTTTTAGATGCAATGCGATGTTTTACACCAAGTATTACAACATGGGTAGGCGCGGAAGGCATCGTACGTAGAAAGGTAGCGAAAGACGACCCGAGTAATGACGCACCATATTCATGGCCCGGGGCTATTTGTAGCACTGATATCGCTAAGCCTGAGGTGGTTAACAACTATGTAGAGCACGCTGTAGCGCTCTATACCAATAAAGAGGTGTGGGAAAATGCGAGCCACCAAGCGGAATGCTTACTTAATGAGTTTAAAGCCCACCAACCTCAATTTGAGCTCACCACAATGATACTAAATTTAACGCAAAGTTTAGAATCGCACAGAGCGAGGTTATTTATGCAAAGCCTACTTTGGCACCAAACACTGACGGCGAGTAAGTACATGAGCCAGTGGATAGAGGCGAAAAACAAGTAAAATTAAGCCACAGGTTTAATTAGATATCCTTTTTAATTAGATATCCTTAAGCTTCGCTATAACCGACTTGATCCCGTTTCCTCGCGATTGGCTTAAGTGGCGCTCAAGTTGGCATTGCGATAAATAATTTTCAAAATCAAAGGCCGCTCGCTGCTGCTTGGTAAGTGAATTTGCTTTTTCGAGTAAAACGGCGAGTACGCCGCGTATTACCTTACTTGGTGAAAACGCCATAAGACAGCCTTCATCGTGAGAAAAAGCTAACCATACTGGGCTTTCACACCCTTCCACCGCAGTATTATCATTGCGCGATGGCTGTGGTAGCGGAGTTAGCGCCTTTCCCGCTAACATGAGTGTGCGAGTAAAGTCATCCCACCCTTTCGCATTAGCCAGCGATTTGCCAAGAGGAAGTAAACTATCTTCGGATGACATACACAAACCTTAACTTAGTTGCCGTTTAACGCAGCGGCAAGGTCTTCGGCGGTCATAACCAGGTTTTCAACGTCACTTGTTGTTGGGAACATAACAAGTTCAACACCGTTTTTCTCAAGGCCTGGTAGCCACGTTTGAGTAAATTCGTCTAATGCTACGTTTGTACATTGACCAACAATTTCGTTGATATCTACGAATTTCTGCGCCAAATCTTTATGTGGAAATACCGGCAGTTGGACGCTATCACCGTTTTCAAACATAACAAACCCTTCGTTGCCCTGCACCAGCCAAATCTCATTAGCTTTTGCGATATAGCTCACAACAAGTTCTTGGCGTTCTTCGGCACTTAGCCTCATTGCCTGTTCAATCACTGCGTCAGTTAGTTTATCTGCAACTGTTTCTGGAAACACAATTCTTTACCTATCTTAAAATTTGCGGCAAGTATACCCGCACTGGTATTCGGCGCAATGATATAGGCAGGAAAAAAACTCCGCTCCACCTATCCGTTACAAAGACACCCATGATAAAGTTATAAACGTTACAAAGACACCCATGATAAAGTTAAGCCAAGCCACAAAAAACATGCAATTTAATCGCGAAGAATCACCGTCCATGCGAAACCTATTTACCGCTCTTAAGCAAGACACCCATGCTAGCCACACCACGCTAGAAAATACTTATCCATTTTCGATTTATCACGATGATAATTTATTTAGCGTTAAGGCTTATCAAGCCGTACTTTTCGTGATGAGAAACTTTCACGAAACTGCTGCCCGTGCGGTAAATCACGCAAAGCAGAACAGCACACAGCTTGAAGGCATTGCATCGATGATTAATAGCGATGCTATTTTAACCGCCATTAGCGAAGACACCCACGCGTTGGATTCAATGAGCAATACCTCAAACACCCAAGAAGAAAACGCCCATACTGAAAAATCTCAGCTCACTGATACTGGTGCCTTTTACAAAGACACCCACCCTAATTTTCACAATACCCTCTTAAGCCAAAGCGAGATTAAAGAAAACATTAAGCAAGACACCCACGCTAAAAAGCCCCTAGATTTCAACTTTAAATCTCCCACATCACAAGCTATCGCAGCAGCTTACGTATGGTTAGGTTCATCGATGGGGGCAAATATCATCGCCAGGCGGCTAGCTGCCAAGCAGAAAGAGATTCCAACGAACTACTATCAGGCTATGGCGAGTTGTGCGAAAAGATGGGTGTCTTTCAAACAAGATGTTGACGCTCTACTTCCAACACTTGTTTTAGAAAATAGTGAGGTAATAACAGACATCATTGATGATGCTAATGCATGGTTTGAATATTTAATTGCGTTAGGAAACCAAGTTCAATTAACCAAAGCTTCGCAAGAAGCGAATTTATAGCCACCTTTTGCGGCCTCTCTTCACGCGATCATCGGTAAGCTATAAATAAACTTAATCTATGCAATCGACAGAATGCATTAATATAGCCGCAATTGATGATTAAGCGCGTCGACGCTTTCTGATAAACTTGTTAGAAGTTCGTATCAACCAGTTTAAAAAATATGAAAGTTATCTCCTTTAATATAAATGGTATTCGCGCTCGCTTACACCAGCTACAAGCCGTTATCGATGCCCACCAGCCTGACATAATCGGGCTTCAGGAAATTAAGGTTCACAATGAGCAGTTTCCTGTTGAAGCAGTAGAAGCAATGGGCTACCACGTTTACTTCCACGGTCAAAAAAGCCATTACGGTGTCGCCTTCTTAGCTAAAAAAGAGCCTTTATCAGTAACTATGGGCTTTCCCACGGATGAAGAAGACGCGCAACGTAGAATGATCATATTAAAAACTACCGATGACGCTGGCCAGCCTGTCACTATCCTGAACGGTTATTTCCCGCAGGGTGAAAACGAAAAGCATGAAACCAAGTACCCAGCCAAACGTAAGTTTTATAAAGATTTAATGACCTATCTGGATGAAAACCACACGCCAGAAGACAATGTAATTGTGATGGGTGATGTAAACATTTCTCACACAGACCTCGATATTGGCATTGGTGAAGAAAACCGCAAGCGTTGGCTACGAACAGGCAAGTGCAGCTTCTTGCCAGAAGAGCGCGAGTGGCTCAACACCCTCTTCAGCTGGGGTTTCGAAGATAGCTTCCGTACGTTAAACCCTGAAACAAACGAAAGGTTTTCGTGGTTTGATTATCGCTCTAAGGGGTTTAATGACAACCGAGGTCTTCGTATTGATTTGATCTTGGCAACAAAGTCTCTTCATAGCACGCTTGTTGATGCTGGCATTGACTACGAGCTTCGCGGTATTGAGAAGCCCTCTGACCACGCCCCAATCTGGGCTGAGTACAAAAGTTAAAAATTGAGAATGTAGGCGCAGTAGCCGGGGAGTATATGTGAGTACACTACAAGTCATAGCTTTACTGATGTATGGTGCCTTTTTATTAGGTGCTGTAAAGAGTATCGACTTTACTCACTTTGCCAAAAATAAGCAGCAACAACATCTTATTTTCGGCACCGCGGCTTCGCTGTTCGTACTTTGGTTATTCAAAGCCGGTATATTTGAAGGCCTAGACGTACATTTCCTCGGTTTATCTGTGCTTACGCTCATGCTCGGCTTTAGATACGCAATTATCGCCGCTTTTATCGCCCTTGTTGGCGCCACCGCTACAGGCTATGGAACATGGCAAAACCTGGGTGTAAACGGTCTATTAGGTACGGTGCTCCCCATCAGCGTTACTTACCTATTTTACATGCTGTCGTTTCACCGCATCCCTCGCCAGTTATTTGTCTACATCTTCATCTGCGCGTTTTTCCCCGCCGCCTTTTCGATAGCGCTAAAAACCTTATCACTCGGCGCCTTTTATTACATGGACGGCATTTATGCATGGGACATTATCTTCGATAACTATATTTTGCTCATTCCGCTACTTGTATTCCCAGAAGCATTACTAAACGGTATGGCGATAACGTTACTCGTTATTTACCAACCCACGTGGGTGTACACGTTTCACGATAAATTCTATCTCGATAACTAAACCCTAGGTCAGTTTTTGCGACTAATGGTTAATAAGGCTTTTGTTATTTTAATCTACTATTAATTGGTAGGTTTAGTGGTAAAAGCCAAATGCAAATAGAAACGTTCGAGATACAATGCGCTAACCCTGCGCATATAAAAGAAGACATCGCTGCGCTTTTTGAAAAAAAGTTGCCTTCACTGGTAATTGGCTACGCTAATGCCTGTCTTCCTTTTCAAGATGTTCAGCACGCCTTAAAGCGAGCGTCTACGCCTTTTCTTGTTTCCAGCTCATGTTTGGGTTCACTACTTTGCGATAGCAAAACTGTTAGTGCAAAGTGCGACCTTGCACTTTTTTGTGTGTTTGACGATGCCGGGGTCTACGGCGTTGGCAGTGCCAACATAGATGAGAACAGCGCATTTAAAGCGGGGGCTAATGCTTTACAACAAGCACTCGTGAATGCCGGGCGCCCTTATGAAAGCCCTGCGCTAATATGGTGTGCGCTGCCGCCGGGGAATGAAGAAAGAATTTTAGAAGGGTTTGCCAGTGTGGTTGGGGATCAGGTCCCTATTTTTGGAGGGTCGATGGCAGACAACACCGTTGAAGGCAATTGGACTACCCTCACCCGTGAAACGCTAGGCGCACAAACAATAGCAGTGGTTGTTATGTACCCTGCTTCCCCCCTTGGCTTGAGCTATAGCTCTGGTTACAAACCAACTGATACCGTGTTTAGGGTGTCAAAAGCGTGCGGACGACAACTAAGCGAGCTCGACGGCTCACCCTCCAGCCATATTTATAATCAGGCAACAAACCGTTTAATCGAACAACAACTGCAAGGCGGGTAAATTTTAACGCTTACGTCTTCGGCCCCACTGGGCCGGCCAGTAGCACTAGAAAACGGTGCAACGAGCTATTTACTGTGCCATCCAGATTCTACAGAGGCGAATGGCGCGCTAAACATGTTTTCTGAAGTGGAAGAGAATGAAGATTTAGTGTTGATGGAAGGTAGTATTTCAAGCCTTACCTCTCGCGCCGAGCGAGTCATTAACAATGCCATTATGCTTTTACCCGAAAATCGACAGCCCATAGGCGTGCTTATGATCTATTGTGCGGGTTGCCGGCTTATGGTGGGCGACGAAATAGACAATATGCTTTGCTCCCTACAAGAAAAATTTGCCTCTCTTCCAATATGCGGCCCCTTTACGTTTGGCGAACAAGGTCGTTTTCTTGACGGCAAAAACAGGCACGGCAATCTCATGATTTCAGCAGTAGTGTTTTCCCAATGAATAAAGATTATGAAAACGTTTTAGAAGAGCTTGCGCTTGTCTATCGGCTGAAACAACAAGCTGAAGCGCACAAAAAAGAAAGCGACGCTTTGTTAGAAGGAACACAGGCGCTGCTAACCGCCGAAGATAAACAAGACTTGTACCATAAAATGTTCAGTGTCTTTAAAGGGCTGTACAATTACGAAGTATGTTTTGTGCTACAAAACGAAGGGCCAAAGCGTATGACTTGCATTAACAGTACCTACGCGCCACTTCTTAATACCGTTTGGGAAATTGACGAAACCTTATCCCGTGCGGTCAAAAGTACGCCCGTTGCCCTATTTGATATCAGGCAACAACCTATTTGGCAACAACATCTCTCGCTATTTGATACTCAAGTCACCTCTGTACTTTACTGCCCGTTTAACGTGCACCAGCAGCAAGCCGTTATCGTGTTTTGCCATCAATCGCTTGGCTATTACACACAAGAGTATGTAGACATGGCCAACCGCTACCGCACGTTTACTGAACAAATTGCAATGAGTATGCACGCTAAATTAATGGCTCTTGAAACAGTAAGGCTGAAAGAGGAGAAAGCACAAGTAGAGAAAAGCCTTATCGACTCAGAAAAAATGGCGTCGCTAGGCTTGCTTGCGGCAGGTGTGGCACACGAAATCAATAACCCCATAGCCTTTATCAATAGTAACATCCATTTTCTGCGAAATGTGTTGCCAGCTTTATCTCAAATGCAAAATATTGTGGTTAAACTGTCACAAAGCCAAAGTGATGAAGAACGCGCCCAACTGACTGCAGAAGCCATAGCTTGGCAAACACAGAACAGAATCGATTCATTGAGCGACGAAATTGCAGATATTTGTAGTGAGTCTGAAGACGGGCTTGTTCGAGTCACTGATATCATCACCAGCCTGCGCTCGTTTTCCCATGACGCGGATGTTCAAGACGATGAGACGATAAACGTTAATGACTGCATTGGTCACGCTCTTAGGCTGGTAAATAGTGAACTAAAGCATAGAATAAAAATACAGCAAAAGTTAAACAATGTGCTTCCTGTTAAGGGGGAGAACAGGCAAACTAAACCAAGTCTTGGTTAACTTATTCGTAAATGCAGCACAAGCCATGAACGATGGCGGCACGCTCACAATCACTTCATACAATGATACGGAAAACCACAATACAGTTGTGGTTATTAAAGACACGGGTTGCGGAATAGAAAAACATGCCTTACAAAAATTGTTTGAACCTTTTTACACTACAAAGCCCACCGGCAAAGGTACAGGTTTAGGGCTTTATATCTCATTTTCTATTGTTGAAGCCATGGGTGGCACCACTTCGGTAGAAAGCGAAGTAAACGTGGGTACGACTTTTACCCTCGCCTTCCCAACGAAACTAGCGCATAAAAAAACCGCACAACAGTGCGGTTTCAATACGTCTGGTGATGATACCTAAGTGTTCAATGCTTATTTATCAAATAATATGTCCATAACGTCAGCAAGCTCACCCTTGCCCTCACGAATTTCTTCTTCAGAAAGGCCTGCAATTTCATGCGGGAATACTAACCACTCGTCACTTTCGTTAACGTAATAATCTGGAACAATGTCAGTGGTATTGTTTTGTGGCTTATACCATGGGCACGCAATACGAATATCTTTAGGCATGTTCAAGCGCATTAGCTTGTTAATTTGCTTGATAAGCGCATCAACACTACGGCCAGAATCGAAAACATCGTCAACAATCAGTAGCTTGTCGTCTGCATTGGCGTTTTCAACTAGGTAGTGCAAACCGTGAACACGGATTTCTTTCGATTGCTGGTTAATACCATAGTAAGACGAAGTACGCACTGCAATGTGGTCGGTAGACGTATTCTTAAATTCGAAGAATTCTTGAACCGCGATACCAATTGGAGCACCACCACGCCAAATACCGATAATAAAGTCAGGGCGAAAGCCATCTTCATACACCTTTGCCGCTAAGCGAAAGGAATCCTGTAGAAGCGATTGCGAGGTGATAAAATTCTTGTTCATGACGTCTCACTGGGCGAAATTTAAAAGACCGCGAGTATAGTGAATTTCGCGTCGATTTGCACGGTTAATTCACCCCATTATTCGTTTTGAAGTGCTTGAGATGGGGCTATTTTCATTGCTTTTCGCGCCGGATACACACTTGCAAGCACGCAAAGAAGCAGCGAGAGCAACGCAATACCAGCAATCTGTACAGCGTCCATTTCTACAGGCAAACCGCTTCCATCGGCCGCAAGTGCTAATGGCGAACCAATCAAATCCAAAATGTTATTCAATTGAAGCGTAATAACAACGCCTAATATAAGGCCTATGCCCGCTCCTTTTATGCCGTTAAACAATCCGTTAAGTACGAAAATCCACATAACAGTTCCAGGTAGCATGCCTTGGGTTTGCAATACGGCAATATCACCTTGCTTTTCAGTTACTACCATCACCAGCGCAGACACAATGTTAAATGCCGCTACCGCTATTATTAGCAGCAGCATAAGCGTCATCATGTTTTTTTCCATCTTCACAGCATCAAATAATGGCCCTTGGCGCTCACGCCACGTTCTGATAGTACTTACAGAGACACCCATCGTATCGGTTAAATGATCAACCACCGCTAAATAGTTAAACGCATCGTTTAAAAACAAACGTAGCGACCGCCCGTTGCCTTTTGGGTCGCGCATCAACCGGTTGACATCTTTTAGGTTCATATACATAACCTTGTCATCCATTTGCGACCCCATATCGAAGACACCCACGATTGTTACTAAGCGCTGACTCGGCATTCGCCCAAAAGGCGTATACACGCTTGCCCCTGCCACCATTACGCGAAGCCTGTCGCCAACCCTCGCATCAAGTTTTATGGCAAGGGCGCGGCCAATAATGGCAGAAAAACTTCCTTCTACTAAATCGTTAAACCTTCCCTGCTCCATGTGATTTGCCACAAGAGTGTGCTCTAGCATCACGCCGGGCTCCACACCGTGAACTTGAACGCCGCGTAGATCTGAGCGTGACTGAACGACAGCTTCAGTTTCTCGATATGCCATGCTTGCTACCACCCCTTTGATGGGTGTCTTGCTAAGCGCGTCTACTGTCATAGCCGATTGAGATTGAGGGCTTACGGTGGGTGTCTTTGTAAGCTTCGAGCTATCGTCTTCAGAAATGGGAGGCTTACTTAATGTTGAGATGGGTGTCTCTGTAAGCTTTTGGGTTTGTTTGTTTACGATGGGTGTCTTTGTAAGTGTTGCGTCTTTACTTGTTGTCGTGGGTGTCTTCGTAATTTCGGTGGGTGTCTTTGTAATTTCAATGTGCGGCACGATGCCTAAAACACGTTGTTTTAGCTGGCCCTCTAAGCCGTTCATTACCGACACTACGATGATTAGTGCCATTAAGCCTAAGGCAATGCCGGCTACCGAGAATCGGTTAATGAAAGAGACAAAACTGGTTTGGCTTGATTTGCTAGATTTAGCATAACGATAGGCAATGAATGCAGAAACAGGATAAAACATAGCGCCTTGCTTTTCAGTAATACGGTAATCTGCCTTACATTTGGCTATGCTTATTGAACAAATTATTCAGATAAGTAGCCCAAAGGCGAGATGACGGGGTAACCCCAAAATAGTAAAGTGGGTATACTACGTGTAAGCTACTGGCTGCACAAGAATTAGTGGCAGAGGAATGATGTGAGCGAACTTAGCCAAGAACAAAAACAAGCCCAATTCGATGAATACTTCTCAATCGCCTATTGCGTTAACGCCAACGTGCGTCCTCTAGGTGCTAATGAAACCGTACCTGATGAAGATAACCTTGAAGAGTCAATGCCCTATGCCTTTCGCATCGCAAGCGAAATGGCCGCATTGGAAGCCCAGGCCATTCGCCCGCTAAGAAACCTTGGCGATCACGCTGAGACACTCGCCGAATATCTCAATCATCAGTCGAGAAAAATCGACCTAATGATGTCGTTTGTTTTGCATCAGCAAGATGAGCCCGAACACCGCTTCAAAACGGTGAAACTTGGAGGTGGTGGCGTTATTATCGAATCAAAAGACAAACTAGAGGTAGGCACTCAGGCGGAACTTAAGCTTTTCTTAGATGCCGAAGCTGCCGCTATTTTTTGTTACGGTGAAGTAATTACTTGCGAGCAAGTTGAAGATAGTTACCATATTGCTTTTATTTTTAACACGATACGAGAGCAAGATCAGGAGCTTCTGGTTCGCGCAAGCTTGCATATTCAAACCCAGCAGCTGCGAAAACGGTCAAAAGATAAAAAAGCGGGATCCTAATTTGCCCCAATAACAGTATATAAGCCGTAAAAAAACCTCTTGCACTAAAACAAACAGGACGTCATGACAGCCACTTTATTATCGCTACCATTACCTGCGCCTAAAAAAGAAGCCGCTTCACAAGACCACAAGCATTGGGGCCAGCTTCAAGGCAGCAGCGCCGCGCTATGTATCAGTCAAGCACTTAGCCAGTATAAAGGCCCTATTGTACTTATCACCGCCGACACGCCTTCGGCGATGAAGCTTGAAAAAGAAATAGCGTTTTTCTTAAGCGATAATAAGCATAATACGCCCATTACTCTCTTCCCTGACTGGGAAACGCTGCCTTATGACTCATTCTCGCCCCATCAGGATATTGTTTCCCAGCGTTTAGAAACCCTGTTTCGTTTTACTCAGCAAGGCGATGGCATTTTCATTGTTCCTGTTAACACGCTAATGCAGCGTCTAGCGCCCACCGACTATTTGGCTAAGTACTTACTGATGCTAAACAAGGGCGACACGTTAGACAGAGACCAATTCAGACGAAATCTAGAGCAAGCCGGCTACTTACATGTAAGCCAAGTAATGAGCCATATCGAATTTTCTGTGCGCGGCAGTATTATCGACTTGTTCCCAATGGGAAGCGACCAACCGTTTCGTATCGACTTATTCGACGATGAAATAGACTCTATTCGCTACTTCGATACAGAAACCCAGCGTTCTGGCGAGTCAGTCAATAAAATACGTTTGTTGCCAGCCCGTGAATTCCCTACCGATAAAGAGGCCATTACGCTTTTTCGGCAGCAGTTTTTGGAAAAGTTCGATGCGAACAACGCGTCAGAAAGCGTATTTTCCCAGGTTAGCAAAGGCACAATGCCTAGCGGTGTGGAATACTACCTTCCTCTGTTTTTCAAAAACACCGCAACGCTGTTTGATTACCTGCATCCAAAGAGCTTGCTGCTGCTTCACGGCGATGTACAAGACGCCAGTGAGTTTTTCTGGGCCGACGTACAAGAGCGCTACGAGCAGTATCGATATAATTTAGCGCGCCCCCTGCTTGCGCCTGATGAACTCTTTTTACCTATAAACGAACTGTTTGGCGCAATTAAGCAGTGGCCCCGTGCATCGTTAACCAACGCCGTACTTGAAGAAAAGCCGGGCACCACTAATTTACAGTGCGAAAAGCTTGATGACATTGCCATTAACTCGCAGAAAAAAGTACCTGCCGAGCAATTAATTAAAACAGTAAACCACGCCACCGACAACGGGGCTAAAGTACTGTTTTGTGCAGAAACCCAAGGTCGTCGAGAAGGCTTGCTGACGGTGCTTGCTAAAGCCGGCATAAAGCCCACTATCGTAGACAGTTACAGTGATTTCATCGCAAGCCACAACAGTATTGGTATTACGGTTGGCATGGTGGATAACAGCTTCCGCTGGCAAACCGAGGAAGGCGAGCTGCTGTTTATTACTGAAACCGAGCTGCTAGGTCAAAAGGTTAGCCAGCGTCGCCTACGTGATAAAAGAACCGCTACTGATGAAAGCGCCATTATTCGCAACTTGGCCGAGCTTTCTATTGGCCAACCCGTGGTGCATTTAGATCACGGCGTCGGCCGCTATTTAGGACTACAAACCCTCGACGCGGGTGGCGTAACCACAGAATATCTGTGTATTGAATACGCTAAACAATCGAAATTGTATGTACCGGTAGCCTCGCTTCATTTGATTTCTCGCTACACCGGTGGCGATGCAGACAGCGCGCCAGTTAGCGCCTTAGGCTCAGACGCGTGGACGAAAGCGAAGCAAAAGGCGGCTGAAAAAGTACGTGACGTAGCCGCTGAGCTGTTAGACGTATACGCGCGACGCGCGGCGAAACCCGGCTTCGAATACAAGATTAACTGGGACGATTATCAAGCCTTTGCCGATAGTTTTCCCTTTGAAGAAACACCCGATCAAGCCCAAGCTATTGCGGCGGTTATGCATGATATGGGCAGCCCGTCAGCGATGGACCGCCTAGTATGCGGAGACGTAGGCTTTGGTAAAACTGAAGTTGCCATGCGCGCCGCTTTCCTTGCCGCAAATGCAGGTAAACAAGTGGCTATTTTGGTGCCTACAACGCTACTTGCTCAGCAGCATTATGAAAACTTTAAAGACCGCTTCGCAGCCTGGCCGTTCGAGATAGAAGTAATGAGCCGGTTTGTTAGCGGTAAAGCGCAAAAGTCGGTGGTTGAACGTATTGGCGAAGGTAAAGTAGACATTGTCGTGGGAACCCACAAACTGCTTTCTAGCGATATAAAGTACAAAGACTTAGGCCTTGTCATCATAGACGAGGAACACCGCTTCGGTGTTCGCCAAAAAGAAAAACTGAAATCGCTGCGCGCCGATGTTGATATTCTCACGCTTACCGCAACCCCTATTCCACGTACGCTAAACATGGCCCTTTCCGGCATGCGCGACTTGTCGATTATCGCCACCGCCCCTGCCCGTCGTTTGTCTATTAAAACGTTTGTGCAGCAGCGCAATAAAGCGGTTATTCGCGAAGCCATTATGCGTGAAATTTTACGCGGTGGTCAGGTTTACTTCCTTCACAATGAAGTTGAAAGTATTGCACGAACCGTAGAAGAGATTGCCGAAATTGTTCCCGAAGCACGCATTGCAATGGGGCACGGCCAAATGCGCGAGCGCGAGTTGGAAAGCGTGATGAGCGACTTTTATCACCAGCGCTACAACGTGCTTGTATGTACCACTATTATCGAAACGGGCATTGATGTACCTAGTGCGAACACCATTATCATGGATAGAGCCGACCATTTAGGTTTAGCGCAGCTTCACCAACTGCGCGGGCGTGTGGGCCGTTCACATCACCAAGCTTATGCGTATCTGCTAACGCCGCACCCTAAGCGCATGACAAAAGATGCCATGAAGCGCTTAGAAGCGATATCTCAGTTAGAAGACCTAGGTGCAGGTTTCGCACTGGCTACTCACGATTTAGAAATACGTGGTGCAGGCGAGCTTTTAGGCGACGACCAATCGGGTCAAATCGCAAGCGTAGGGTTTAGCCTTTACATGGACATGCTTGATAAAGCCGTTAATGCCCTTAAAGACGGCAGAGAGCCGTCGCTAGACGATGCGATGTCTGGCCATACCGAAGTAGAGCTTCGCATTCCTGCCCTATTACCGGAAGATTACATTGCCGATGTAAACACACGCTTATCACTGTATAAGCGCTTGGCGAGCTGTGCGACGCAAGATGACATTGATGAGTTCCAGGTAGAATGTATCGACCGCTTTGGCCTGCTGCCAGAGCCGGCGAAGAACTTAATTGAAGTGGCTGAGATTAAACTAAAAGCCCATGATTTAGGCATTCTAAAAGTAGACTTGTCGGCACAAGGCGGTACCATAGAGTTCAAAGAGAACACGAAGGTCAATCCGGGCTATATTATTAGCCTTGTACAAACCAAGCCGAACACCTTCAAATTTGAAGGCAGCCAAAAACTGCGTTTGGTGAAAAAGACCGACACAGCTAAAGCGCGAATTGCGTTCATTAGCGATATTATTGCCGATTTTGCAAAGGAGTCGCGGTAACATGAAGTTATCTCGCTGGTGCCCGTTAGTTGCCTCGATAGGCGCAATTTTCTTAAATACTGTTTCAACCCCTGCACTTGCCAATGATAATTGGTGGTTTGATGTTGAAGTCATTGCATTTAAGCGCAACGTGGCACTAACAGAACTAGAAGAGCAGTTCTCGCTGGCTGACAACCTATCGGCCCCGCGCGCTCAGGCAGACATCATCAGTGATATTATTTCACCTGATATTAGCTACTTAAAACAGGGCTTAGCGGTTTGTGGGGCAGATACCACGGTAAAGTGGCCGAACGAGGCGTTGTTTAATCTGCCACAAATCGATCTTCCGGCTGCACGCTCTTTCTACAGCAGTACGTTTGATACCGAAGAAAATTTAACGCCTGCTCCGAATGCTGAAACCATCGCGGGCTATTGGGCGTCGTTTTTCGGCATTAAGCACAGCACTCCCATACAGGTTCCAGAATTCAAATACTGCGAAGAAGAAAAGCCGTGGCTTAGCGCAGAGTTTACCACCCTTGCCAGCGCAACTGCTGTGGTAAATGACGACGTCAGCGACAGTGAGGCCAGTAGCGACGCGCTACAACCCGCTATCGTATGGAAAGCCCATTACCCGGATAACAGAATGCCTGCGCCTGCTGATTTGCCGATAATTGTAGAAGGTCATGACTGGCCGTTAGCGTCAAAAGCGCATTTACTTACCAGTAACGAACAGGCCTTGTCATCGATTTCTCGCCAAATTCGCTCGAATCGCGACCTAGAGCGTTTATTCCACGCTACATGGCGTCAGCCCGTAATGTTTGGGAAAAACAATGCCTTCAAAGTGAGGCTTTTCGGTGGTCAAAATTATGCGCAGCAGTACAACCTTTCCGGCGAGATGCGCAAAGATATACAAACTAGCGCGACAGACAATGGGTTAAATGAGAACCCACAATTTGGTTACGATGCCACCGCGTCGCTAACCACAGAAACCAGCACCACTTTTAATACCACTAATACTGCTGCCAATAACGCTCAAATATCTGCCAATGTGCCTAACGCACAAGGCGTGCAAGGTATGCCAGACGGCAGCAAAAGCAGTAACGTAACGTCGGAACTAGTGGCAGTGCAAGACCTCTTTACCGCGCTAGAGCGCCGATTGGAAAAACCTAAACCCATTGCGTTTAACGCCTTTAAAGCGCTAGAAGGGCCGTTAATTGTTGAGCAAGGCGAAGACGGCGCAGGCGATAGGGCCTTAAGAACGCCTATTTGGGAAATTGACGGTACCATTAAAGTATTCCTTAAATATATTAACCGCGTCCCCTACCTTCACGTTGATAGTGAAATGTTTTACCGACAGCCCGTGCCATTGAGCTACTTTAGCAGTGAAGATGACAGCACAGTGGAAAATACCGCGCCCCCTGAATACAGGTTAGTGTCGGTGCCACTTGTAGAGCAACGCCGAATTATTAGTACCCAGCTACATTATTTCGACCACCCTTTATTTGGTTTTGTCGTTCAGGTGCGCCGATACCAGCGCCCTTCCACCGGCAACGACGAGTAACCAGTGCCTAGTTAGAAAGGGCCCGGTTAAGATTGGCAGGCTGAAGACACCACATTGGTGGGTTTCTTTTAAGACCGGTAAAGGCTACTCGTTTTAGCCTCGCTTTTAAGAAGCAGCTTTCAAAAAATTAGCTTTAGGTAAGATTTTATGAAAATTTATACTCGTACTGGCGATAAAGGCAGTACGCAAATTTATGCTGACAAAGCCGTTCGCGTTGATAAAGACGACTTAGTTGTGCAAAGTTATGGCGATATGGATGAACTCAATAGTCATATTGGCTTGTTAGCTGCCCATGTACCAGCAACGCATAATTCTCTGCTACACGACATTCAGCGCAGTCTCTTTCAAGCGGGCTTTGCCATTTCAGCAAGTTCTACATTAACCCCAAACGACGTTGAAAAGCTTGAAAGCGCTATCGATTCCCTTACCAGCCAAATGCCGCCCAATACGTCATTTGTTTTGCCAGGCGGAAGCAAAGGCGCAGCACAGGCTCACGTTTGTCGTGCGGTCTGTCGTCGCGCCGAGCGTTCGGTCATTAGCCTTTCAAAACACTACGATGTACCGGAAGTGGTTCACGCCTACTTAAACCGGCTAAGCGACTTTCTGTTCACCTTTGCGCGCTTTTTAAACATAGAAGCCGGCGTAGATGAAGTACCGGTGTAACCGGTACTATCGTTCACTTAACCGCGCAATAAGGGCCACTGCGCTTTCATACTTATCGTAAAGCCCGGCGGGCATCACTCGCCCATACAGTGCCATCACTCGCTCTTGCCTTGCTACGTCACTGTTATTCGGGTTTGAAAAGCGTGCCTCTAAACCATCTAGAATACTCTCCGCGCCTTTCGGGTTGTTGCACGCCAGTACCATATCGCACCCAGCTTCAAGCGCTGCTTCAGCGCGCTCAACATAACTTCCGGCAACGCTTGCACCGTGCATCGACAAATCATCAGAAAACACGGCACCGTTAAAACCTATATCGTTTTTCAAAATGGTTTTTAGCCACGTTGACGAAAAACCAGCCGGCTTGTCACAAACTTGATTATAAATAACGTGGGCGGGCATAACGCCATCTAGCAGCGCACGTTCAATAACGCGTTCAAACACCACCATGTCGGTACGGCGTATCTCGTCAAAACCGCGCTCATCCACAGGTAAAGCAATATGAGAATCTGGGGCTACGCTGCCGTGCCCGGGAAAGTGCTTCCCAATAGCAGGCATGTTCACGGTTTTTAGCCCTTGAATAAGCTGTGTAGCAAAGCGAATAACCTCATCAGCATTATTGCTAAACGCCCTATCGCCAATAACTTGCGACACACCATTAATATCGAGAACCGGTGCGAAGCTAAAATCGATATCTAGCGTTTTTAGTTCGTAAGCTAACGCTAAACCACACGCTTTTGCATATGCCGCGCTTTCATCCTGATGTTCAGACTGCCGTAAAATATCGCCCATTGCCGGTATCGCGGTAAACCCGTCGCGAAAACGCTGAACGCGACCACCTTCGTGATCCACAGCAATTAGCACGTTATTTTTAGCAAAACGCCGGATATCTTGAACCAAGGCAGATAGCTGGCGCTTATCGTGATAATTTCGGGTAAATAAAATTACGCCCCCAACCACTGGGTGTGCTAACTTTTCCTTTTCTTCAGGCAAGAGTTCTTCAGCCTGACAGTCCAACATTAACGGCCCCACAGCACCACCTTAATATTTGTCATAAAACATCACTTCAAATTTGCAAGTTCTGTGGTTAGGATAGAGAAAAATAGGGAGTTTTACACGTGATAAATTGGATCAAGTGGTTGGTTTTTGGTGTTTTAACGCTGCTTTCAGTTACTGCTATTGCACTTTATATTTCGCTACGCCTAAGCCTGCCCGCTCTTGATGGAAACAGTGCCACTTCTCACGTAGACGCGCCTACTGAGCTCAGTCGCGATGATTTAGGCCACGCGATGGTAAAAGCCAACGACATTTTCGACGCCGCCTACACGCTTGGCTTTGCTCACGCCCAAGACCGTTTCTTTCAAATGGATCTTCAGCGGCGCACAGCTTCAGGCAATTTGTCCCAATGGGTGGGTGACATTGCCCTTGATATAGACAAAAAAGCGCGGTTCCACCAGTTCGAGCAGCGCGCAAAAGCCGTATTTGAAAACTTGCCCGCTAGGCAACAAGAGCTATTAGTACGCTACGCTCACGGCGTGAACGATGCGCTATCTGAATACACCCTGCCGCCGTTTGAATACTTAGCCGCGGGTGTGGACGTGGTGCAGTGGCGCCCTACCGACAGCATCCTTGTTATTTACAGCATGTATATGGACTTACAAGGTAGCCAGGTAGAGCTTGACTTAGCCAGAGAAGCATTGCTTTCAACCTTCGGGCAGGACATATACGGTTTTATTACTCAGCCAAGTAACTATCAGGCGGCCCTTGATGCCAGCGAAATTCCTTTACTCGACGCGCCCATACCGGCCTATCCAGCCTCTCTTCGTACTACAGCGCCTCAACCAGATGTAGGTACCCCAAAAGAAGACACAGCTATAGCGCGCGCCCAGTACAATGCCGCAGAACTACCGGATATTGGCAGTAATAATTGGGCAGTAACAGGTGCACACACGTCAACAGGTGCAGGCCTTTTAGCCAACGATATGCACCTAAGCCTTCGTGTGCCAATAATTTGGTACCGAGCACAGCTTAACTATCAAGACGCGGGTAAAAATGTACAAGTAACGGGCGTATCGCTACCCGGGTTACCCGGCATTGTTGTAGGCACCAACGGGCATATAGCATGGGGCTTTACAAACGCAAATTTAGATAACGTAGACTGGATTGCGCTGGATGACGACACAGCAACAACAACTGTTACTGAACGTATTCCTTTGCCAGATGGTGAACATGAATTTTCCTTCGATATAAGCCAGTTTGGCCCAGTGAGGGAATTGAACGGCAAACGCTACGCCCTAAATTGGGTGGCCCACCACCCTTTCGCCGCTAACTTAGGCATTGTGGACTTTGGTACAGCAAACACCGTAGATGCCGCGGTTAAAACCGGTAAACGCATAGCCATTCCCACCCAAAACTTAGTCATTGTTGATAAAGACGGCAGCGCGGCTTGGTTACCAGGGGGCGCAGTAATGGCACGAGAACGCGCTACTTTTACGGCAATTAAAGAAAGTGATACAGCGAACACTTCCGCTCAACGCGCAACTAATTTACCTGAAGTTATTAACCCAAGTATGGGTAGGATCTGGACCGCGAACGCTCGCGTGGTATCGGCAGAAGACACGAAAGTGTGGGGTAACGGTGGCTACGCGCTAGGTGCGCGCGGACAGCAAATAAGAGATAGGCTGTTTGAGAAAGACACCTTCAATGAAACCGACTTTTACGCTATTCAGCTAGATAATCATGCGCAGTTTCTTATTCCCTGGCAGCATTTACTGTACGGCTTGTTAAATATGCAAAGCATTGAGTTTAAGCCAGACCTTGCCTATTTAAACGCATGGAAAGAATGTGCCTGCGAAGACTCCGTAGGTTATACGCTGGTAAAATACTTTAGGCAGGAAGTGGTGCAAACGCTCTTTGGCGGCTTACTTTCAACGTTAGACAAACAAGGGGTTAACAGCCGAACGCTATTAAGGGGCATAGAGCCCGCCACCTGGCAATTAATTCACAGTCAACCAAGCTCTTGGCTACCTGCCGACACTGAAAACTTCGACGAATTGCTTGTGGATGCCTACCGCCGCGCCAAACATAAACTGCTAGATAAGTATTCGCCAGTTGAAGCCGATATGGAAACGTTAGCATGGGGTAAGGTTAATGCCCTCTCAGTAGAGCACCCCTTCGCGAGTCAAATCCCATTAGTAGGAAGCATGTTAAACATGCAGCAAGTGGAAGGCTTTGGCGATACGTATATGCCCGCCGTGCAAGCGCCTAAATTTGGTGCGTCTGAACGCTTCTTTGTGAGCCCTGGCCACCTTGAAGACGCAATCCTCACCTTACCTGGCGGCCAATCGGGCCACCCACTGTCAGATTTCTTTACAGCAGGGTTTAACGACTACGCAGTGCATGCAGCAACGCCCTTGTTACCCAGCAAGCCCATACACAGCCGAGTCTTTTATAAGAAAGAAGCCGAATGACACCTGCCATTACATTACTTACGAAAAAGCGAATTGCACACAAGGTATTAAAATATGAACACGATGCCAATGCGGCATCGTACGGGCTAGAAGCCGCTGAAAAGCTTAACCTTAATGCAGACACCGTATTCAAAACATTAGTGGTTAGTACAGACAATAATAAGCTTGCAGTTGCCGTGGTACCCGTAAACACCAAGCTAAGCGAAAAGAAAATGGCAAAAGCACTAGGTGTTAAAAAAGTAGAAATGGCGCAGGCCAACGCGGTGATGGTAGCAACAGGCTATGTGTTAGGTGGTGTAAGCCCTTTGGGCCAAAAAAAACGGTTAGCCAGCGTTATTCACAAAAGCGCCGAAGGCCTTGCTATTATGCACGTGAGTGCGGGAAAACGAGGGTTAGAAGTGGCGCTTTCCCCGGCTGACTTAGCAACACTTACCGGTGCTAAGTTTGCGGATATCTCGGTAGGTTAGTTCAGTTAATTTAATATCAACACTGAGCGTATTAGCAACTTAACCAAAAACTAACATCTCAGGCATTTAGTTATGCAACCGCCGCCATTACAGCGCAGAGTTAAGAATTCAGTGTAAAGATGAGATAGACTAGTCTATAGAGAAAAGCAGCCCTAAAAGCTGCTTATTTACTCGATTTCGCTAGCCACTGCTTGCGCGCTTCTTGAAGCGCCGCATCATCGGGCTGTTCGCTGCTTGAAATGGCTACGGCAATTTGCTGGATGATCGCATCACGCTTTTCAATCAGCGCATCGGTGCGTGGGAATAAGTCTTTGGCTTCAGGGTATTGGGCTTTCAGCGACTCTACATCTTCTAAGGCGTAATAGCGCGCTTCAAACGCTTCGTTATACAGCTGTCGTTTAGCATTAAATACCACGTAGTCTTTAGCGGTTTCCGAGGCTAAGTAATCCATGTCTTCAGACGATAACTTCGCGGCCTGCCCTACTTCACGGGCTTGTTCCATCCATGAATCTACTTGTTCAGCATTATTATTTTTCACCGCTTGCTTAACGCCTTCTTGCAAATCACTGGCGTGAAGAATTTCCATTACAGTAATTAATGGCACTTCGGCTGCGTTTTGATCACGTTTGTCTGCATCTAGCGACAAGTAAGTAAACCACGAAAAAACGGCGACGATAACAACAGCAAGAACAACAAGTGCTTTTTTCACACTTCCTCCGAAAAAATAGCTTGTGAATATCAGTGCGATTGCACTGCAAAAAAGAGGCAATACAAAAAGAGCGAGAAGCCTCTCGCTCTTTTTCAGTATTGTAACGACCTAAAGATTATTGGTCGACAGGCTCTGAGTTTTCAACTCGGCTTTTTAGTTTTTGACCCGGGCGGAACGTTACCACTCGACGCGCTTTAATAGGAATGTCTTCACCGGTTTTAGGATTACGGCCAGGACGTTCGTTTTTATCACGCAGGTCAAAGTTGCCAAAACCTGACAGTTTTACTTGCTCACCAGATTCCAGAGCGCCTTTAATCTCTTCGAAAAAAAGCTCTACCAGATCCTTCGCATCACGCTTGTTAATGCCTAGTTTCTCGAATAGGTGTTCAGCCATCTCGGCTTTGGTCAATGCCATAGTTTACTCTCTTAACGCGGCCCCAAACTCAGATTCCAGACCTTTAACCACAGTATCTACGGCTTGCTGAATTTCAGCTTCTTCTAAGGTTTTATCCGGATCTTGTAAATGAAGTGACAAAGCAAGGCTCTTGTAGCCAGGCTCAATTCCCTTGCCTTTGTACTCATCGAACAAGTTTAGAGCAACTAGTTGATTTACGCCAATTTTTTCTATGTAAGAAAGGACATTTCCTACACGCACTTCATCTTTAACCGTAATAGCAATATCACGGCGGTTCGACGGGAAGCGCGATACCGGTACTGCCGACGGTAATTTACGCTCGGTAATGGCATCTACCGCCAACTCGAACACAAATACACGGCCGTTAACACCAAGCAATTTAGTAAACTGCGGGTGTATAGCACCAATATAGCCAACTTCTTCATCATTAAGCAAAATTTTTGCAGTCATACCAGGGTGTAACGCACTGTGCTGCCCTGTTACAAAAGTAAACTCACCCTGCTTACCGGTAAGGGCAAGCAACGCTTCAACGTCTGCCTTTGCATCGAAGAAATCAACCGGGCTATCGCCCAAGTCCCAATGCTCTTCGTTACGACGCCCTGCTACTACACCACCAATTACTTGCTGTTGCAATACACCATTAGGCGCATCTTGTTGAGGTATAAAGCGTAATCCGGTTTCGAACAGTCGAATTCGCTGTTGCTGACGCTTCTGATTATAAGCAGCAGCACCAACTAAACCCGGCCATAAGCTTACGCGCATTACCGACATATCAGATGATATTGGGTGTGGTAACACCATGCCTTTCACGTCTGGGAATAATGCGTTTTGAATTTTAGGGTCGACAAACGAGTAAGTAATCGCTTCATTGTAGCCACGGCTAAGTAGCAACGACTTCATGGTGTTTAGCGGCAGCTTAGCTTCTTGCGAAGGTAACATAGCCAAGGTCGCTTTTGGCGCCACGTTTGGAATGTTGTTGTAGCCGTAAACACGGGCAATTTCTTCAATCAAATCTTCTTCAATTGAAATATCGAAACGGTAGCTTGGCGCAACTGCTTCCCAGCCAGCTTCAGTTTGCGTAATGTCTAAACCAAGGCGGTTAAGCATTTCCGTTACTTTTGCATCGTCAATGCTAATACCTAGTACGCGAGACAAACGTTCACGACGTAGCGTAACCGTTGCTTGCTTAGGTAGCTTGTCTTCAGCCACTGCTTCAACAACAGGGCCAGCTTCACCACCACAAATTTCAAGAACTAGTGCAGTAGCGCGCTCCATAGCTTTACGCTGAAGTAGCGGATCTACACCACGCTCGTAACGGTGCGACGCATCGGTATGTAAACCATACTGACGGGCACGGCCCATAATGGCATCACGGCTAAAGAACGCACTTTCAAGCAAAATATCTTGTGTTTCAGTAGTTACACCAGAGTGTAGGCCGCCGAAAATACCTGCCATTGCTAGCGCTTTATTGTCGTCAGCAATAACCAAAGTATTGCTTTGCAGCTTAGCTTCGGTTTCGTCTAGCAACGTAAGGGCTTCGCCTTCTTTCGCCATTCGTACGTTAATGTTGCCTTCAATGCTGGCAAGGTTAAACGCGTGCATCGGTTGGCCAAGCTCTAGCAATACAAAGTTAGTCACATCAACAATGGGGTCGATACTGCGAATACCGCAACGACGTAGCTTTTCAACTAACCACAGTGGCGATGCAGCTTTAACATTTACGCCTTTAACAACACGGCCTAAATAACGTGGGCATGCGTCATCCGCGCTTAACGTAATTGATAATTTATCATCAATAGTTGCGTCTACCGCAGCGACTTCAGGCTCGCACACGTCAAGGTTATTAAGCACGCCTACTTCACGGGCAATACCGCGAATACCCAAGCAATCTGCACGATTTGGGGTTAGGTCTACTTCAATGGCGTTGTCATCAAGACCAAGGTAATCGCGAATGTCTTCGCCAATAGGTGCATCGGCTGGAAGTTCGATAATACCGTCGTGGTCGTCGCTAATACCTAGCTCAGAGAAACTACATAGCATGCCAAAAGACGGCTCGCCGCGAAGTTTCGCTTTCTTAATTTTAAAATCGCCTGGTAATACAGCGCCAACAACCGCTACCGCTACTTTAATGCCCTGACGGCAGTTAGGTGCACCGCAAACGATATCAAGTAGCTCATCGCCACCTACGTTAATTTTGGTTACGCGCAATTTGTCGGCGTTCGGGTGCTGACCGCACTCCACTACTTCACCTACTAGCACGCCTTTAAAATCGCCTGCTACGGGTTCAACGCCGTCTACTTCTAGGCCAGCCATGCTCAACTGTTCAGACAGCTCATGTGCCGACAGCGACGGGTTAACCCACTCTCTTAACCATTTTTCACTGAATTTCATGTGTACTCTCTGCCTTAGTTGAACTGCTTAAGGAAACGAAGATCGTTTTCAAAGAACGCGCGCAAGTCGTTAACGCCGTAACGAAGCATAGTTAAGCGCTCTACGCCCATACCAAAGGCAAAACCTGTGTACTCTTCAGGGTCGATACCCACCGCTTTAAGTACATTTGGGTGCACCATGCCGCAGCCTAGTACTTCAAGCCACTGACCATTTTTACCCATTACGTCTACTTCTGCTGAAGGCTCAGTAAACGGGAAGTAAGACGGACGGAAGCGAATTTCTAGCGACTCTTCAAAGAAGTGATGTAAGAAGTCGTGCAAAATACCTTTAAGGTCGGTAAAGCTAACGTTCTTATCAACCATCAAACCTTCCACCTGGTGGAACATTGGCGTGTGGGTTTGATCGTAGTCGTTACGATACACGCGCCCTGGCGAGATAATACGCAGTGGTGGCTTTTCCGCTTCCATAGTACGAATTTGAACACCAGAGGTTTGCGTACGAAGCATCATGTCTGGGTTGAAATAAAAGGTATCGTGATCGGCACGCGCTGGGTGATTCGCAGGAATATTCAGTGCGTCGAAGTTGTGAAAACCATCTTCAATTTCAGGGCCAGTTTTAACTGAAAAACCAAGCTCACCAAAGAAAGATTCAATACGCGCAATGGTGCGGCTAACCGGGTGCAAGTTACCTGGCTTTTCAGTGCGCCCAGGCAAAGTTACATCAATGGCTTCTTCGGCTAGCTTTTTGTTAAGCTCTTCAGTGCGTAAAAACTCACCTTTTGCAGAAATAGCTTGCTGAATAACCTGCTTAGCTTGGTTAATCTTTTGACCCGCGGCAGGACGTTCTTCGTTCGATAACTTTCCAAGCCCTTTAAGTAAGTCGGTAAGTTTACCTTTCTTACCCATGAATTCGACCCTAACTTGGTCTAATGTGGCTGCATCTTGTGCAGCGTCAATCTGGCTTTGTGCCTGATTGATAATAGCGTCAAGCTCCATGTTTTCCTCAATTTACATGATGACTGCATGGCCAAAGCATAGGAAGAATTTTTCTGTGCGCTAAGGCTTGCCTGAAATAAAAGCGGTAGTTTACACGAGTGACAGACATTACCGCTACCCTATATAGCTGATAATGGCGAAATTTTGGTGGGAAAAGGCACCGTAAATGAAAAGTTATAATAATTAATACACAAAAGATTGGATTTATCTTGTTACATTAAGTTGCTCTCACTACACTTTAAGTGACTTATCTTGCACAGTGCTTTTCACAGTTAGTCTTCAATTGCCAATAAGCTTGGCTGTTCTCAAATCGCAAAACAAAGGAATTTCATATGAAAGTCCCTTCATTATCTATTGCTGCACTCTATCTATTGACAATAATTTTAGTCAGCTCCTTGCTAAGCTCTTGTCTATCTACTTTAACGTCTACAGCCCAAAAAACGCAGCTTGGGGACGAGCTATTAGCAACTTCATCCGAAATAATAAACGAGAAAGACAGTGTGCTACATAGTTATGTAGCTAGTTTTTTAAAAGAGCATACTCAAAATGAGTTCTCCGACGCTCACGTAACCAATATCGTTGAAATGCTTCGAACAGGCACTTTAGCTTCTGCTTCTAACGGCAACCTCAACTTTATACCAACATGGAAGCAAGATGATAAAGAAGAGATAAAGACAAAAATAGAAACTTTATTGATATTGTTTCCTAAAAGTGCGAAATCTTTAAGCCAAAAGGCTAGTCAGCAGGAGTTACTGAGTAGCCAAGAATTTGTAGAGCTAATTGTAAAAGCTAATTTGGATCCTACTTTGGTTATGGGAGTACCTGCATCAAGTGGTGAACCTGATATTTTGCGTATAGGTTGGGGAGGAAGCGGGCTCTTTAGTAGTGTTGTCGAATTCGAGGGGGAAATTTATGCATCTTCTGATGTTACTGGCGTTTGGAAGTTTAATGGTTCTGGGTGGGACCCTCTTGTTAAGGGACTGACTAATTATAATATTACTGGTTTGTTGGTCCATCACAACTCCCTGTTAGCCGCTACAAAGAACCAACTTTTAGAACTTAGGGCCGACAACACGTGGTCACCTATAGGGCTAGAACTTAAAACTTATCGAAACACAACACTTCAGCTTTATTCAACGTCATCTAGCGGGGTGACTTGCTTCGCAGCTTTACAGCCTTCTTTGGGTTGTATAGATAAAAACGGGAATGTAAGTAAAACACCGTTATCTATCAGCAAGCTAAAAGGCGTTTACTTTGATGAAAGCGACGATTATCTCTTTGGCTTTAATGGCAAAAAGCTTTATAGAATTAGCAAAAGTGACGGTAGTCAAACTTTAGAGTACACATTTCCTACGAATATATTAAGAATTGAAAATCTGGATGCTTCTTTAGGGGCACTTATATACACAAAAAAAGGAATTTTCGAGCTAGATTCGTTTGCTTCGATAACCGTTGATTTAAAAAACAAATCTATTCTCAATGTATTAAAGGATACTACATCAGAAGGTAACCACCTAATTGCTCTTGGAAGCACATGGAATGCCGGGCTATACAAATTGAAGTCAAGTCCTGAAGGTTTAACTATTGGAGCCAAAGTGCCTATTAGTTTCGATACATCTCTGCCATTTAGAAAGTGGAGAAAGGTAATGACTAAGCCTTTAGGTATGCCTCACTCTGTCTTAGGGAAGATATGGTTTAGCGATTACCGAGGTATATACGGTTACGATGTACGTACAAGTAAGATTTACGAAAAATCTAAAGACGCTAGCAACTTTGTTGGAACCGACATACATATCGACGCAGATAAGCTTTACATTACTAGTATGGATAATGGATTAGTTTCAATGCCATTAAAAACTCCGAATAAGTTTACACAAATTTTTCCAAGAAGAGGTAGTGATTGGCTTCTCGCAGGGCACACTTGGTCTGTTAATAGTAATGAACAAGGCGTATTTGCGACGCTTTCGCCATGGAACTTAGCACAAGACTACCTACTGACAGCCGATAAAGAGAACAACTTCCTTAACGTTCAAAAAATAGACGACGCTACTAATAGGAGTAATGCAGAAGCATTCTGGAGTCAAAGCTACTCAAGAAAGCTTGTAGTTGATGAAGAAATCCTCGTGTACAAAGATGGCTCTATTGGTGGTTTATTTAAGTTAAAATTTACTCCTCGGCAGAATGATAATGACATACAGGAAACAACGTCCGAAAAGATATTTTCTACTTCGAACAACCGTGTTTATCGGGCTCTGCTTAAAACAGATAAATATATAGTGTCTTATCATATAGACGACGAGCAGAAGCTTTATTTCAACGATATAGAAACAAAAGCATTGGTCAAAACTGTCAATGCGCCTGCGGGATTGTGGGCGTTTAATATTGCATATATAGACGGCGAAATTTACATAATAGGTGCAAGAGGTAACGCCGTTGTGTATAAATATAATGAAAGTGAAAATAACTTCGTTGAAGTATTGAACGAACCTTCATCCTCTGCTTTCTTAAGTCTTAACAAAGCACCTAATGGGTTACTTACGATAGCTGGTGCGGTAAGCTGGGGTGGAAGTTCGAGTGGAAAGGTACTAGTGAACAAACGACAATCAGATACTTGGATTGACATGACCTGCCTTCTTGGCAACGAAAGTGGCGTTGTTGATACAGAGTTTTCAAGTGATGGACGTTTTATTTACTTACTTCAAAAAGTGGGGGCGATTACTCGAATAAAAACAGCATTTTTATCCACTTTTGAAGGTTGTAAAAATTAATAGGTCAAATACTGAGTACATTTTGCTGAGCCTTCGAAAATTGTTGTGAAAGCTCAGCTATGTTTAGTATATTAGCTCATGAAATAAGCGAAAAATTCTTAACGACAAAGTCAAGGAAGAGTAAATTGCATAAAAGACATTTCATCCTCACGAGCGGTCGCTGCGGTAGCAACTATCTAGCAAACACGCTCAACTTGAACGCTGAAGTGGTTAACTACGGCGAAGTATTAGGACATTGGACACTTTTGAAGAAAATTCATAAACCATTGTTCAGCTTCGGCGGTCTAAGTAGAGAACGGTACTTAGACATGTTGTATAAGCAGAGTAGCTATTTTTACTTAGCACAATGCTATAGCGCTTACTCGCATTTAAGGAAGAAGCAACCGGTCAATTGGAAAAGTCGATACAACACGAAATCAATAGGGATTAAAGACTTTTTCGTGAATGTAAAGCAAGATAACCTTTACAACTATTTTCTTGATTCAAAAGAAATCAGTGTCATACACTTGAAAAGAAGTAATATTTTGAAGCGCTTAATCTCTGCGATGTTGATGCACCAGGCTGGTGTAGTCTCAACAACAGATAATAGTACAGAGAACAAAAGCTTTGAAATAGATATTGAGCAACTTCTGGCTAAGTTGAAAAGGGACTATGAGCTGAATGAGGAAGAAAATGCTTTCGCTGCAAAGTTATCTAAAAAGCAGCCGTTTTATCAACTCTCTTATGAAGATTACTTCTCGAGTCCAGAGAGCACATCAAAACATAATTCGCAAATTTTTGATTTCCTAGGCGTTGAAAGTACTCAAGTTAAGAGCAAGCATCGAAAAGTTCTTTCCCAAAATCTTGCAGATATTATTACAAACTACGATGATATTGAAAGAGCACTTAAAACTACGAAGTTTGAGCAATATCTTTATTAAAAATACGTATGATTATTCAGTGTTTATACGGTTAAACAATCACGGCTAATTAAATTACAACGTAAATGTTACCTCTACAATCTTATTTAGTACGGGTGACTTATACAAATCTTCACATTTATGAGACAGTAAGTTGAAGTGAACTATAGTCTTCAGAATGAGGCAAATTTCTTTTTCAACTTGCTCTTATGCAGAAGCTCTAATATGAAAAGCATCGCCAGTAAAATAACTCCAGCTAAAACCGAGCTCCAGGCCATCACTTTAACAGAAAAAGAATTACGAAAAGATCAGGTGAGTGTGATCTCTTTTATCAATGCACACGCTTACACCATGGCAAATAGTGATAACAAGTTTAAAAACTGCTTGCTAGGTGCAGACCTTTTGTTTAGAGATGGTATTGGCGCAAAAATACTATTAAAAAAATACGGCATGCCCGTTGGCTATAACGCTAACGGTACCGATTTAATACCGTTAATCTTAGACCGTTTCAAAGGGAAGTCGGTATGTTTTATCGGAACAGAGTCTCCTTACATAGAGCAAGCTGCATCAATCTATAAATCAAATGGTCACAATGTTAAAGCTTTTATAGATGGCTTTCAAAGCAACGAAAAGATGTTTGAATTTGTAGAGGCATATCAACCCGAAATATTAATACTGGGCATGGGTATGCCGAAGCAAGAGTACTTTTCAGCTTTACTACAGCGCAACTATGAAAAGCCATTGGTTGTAGTGAACGGCGGGGCCATTTTTGACTTCATCGCAAATCGTTTTACGCGCGCCCCCTCTATTTTTAGAAGACTTAATTTGGAATGGCTTTATCGTTTAATGAATGAGCCAATTAGACTATTTAATAGGTACGCTATTGGTATACCGAAGTTTTTCTGGATATTACGAAAAAACATGAAACAAGAAAGGTTAGGTTGATTTCAACCTAATCATTCATTGTCCCGCTTCGTTCTCACCCAGTTTTTTTCACGATTTGAAACAAAAGTGCGATAAACACTAAATTTGCCTAGCACAAAAGGAATCATGCCTTTTAGTTGTGCTGGTGGTAATATTTTTTTCCCATATTTAAACCATACACAAACAATTGCAAAAGCAAAAACAGAGATACACAGTCCTATGACTGTAGACCAATAAAAACCGTCGAAAATTGCAGCGATAAACGAGACGACTAATGTAAGAATTGTGAGTATTATCCACATAATAGTTGGGGGAATTGCTGCATCTAATGCCTGAAAAAACAACCTGAAGTTTAACTCTTTCAAGCCTTGCAACATCGTACTTGGCATTTTCTTTACAACAGATAAATGGCCATGCTCCCAGCGCTTTCTTTGGTTTTCGAGCCCTTCGTTGTTCTCAGGAAATTCACTCGTCACTAAAGCACGGGGAACAAAAGTCACTTCTTCCCCCCCTTTGACTATGTGTAAACCAAGTTCAAGGTCTTCAACAATACTGGAAGATGCTAAAGAGTACTGATTTAATACTGACTTTGGAAAAGCCATACCAGAACCTTGAAGATGGCAGCTGATTCCTAGCCTTTTTTGGCCTAATGGTCTCACCCAATTCTTTATCAGCCAGGTAAACTCACTGATATTAAGCTTTATGTTGCTTTTATTCGGCGATCTCATTAAATAAAGTGCCTGCGCCACGCAATTTTTCGTTTGTGACGCATTTAGTAACGCGTGTAAACTTCCTTCACCAAACAAGCAATCCGCATCCATTACAACAACGGTAGCAAACTCAACATCATTTTCGGTTAAGTAATCGATCCCGTATTGCAATGCATGACCCTTACCTACTAATTCTAAATTAGTACGTTCTATGCAGATAGCTCCAGCATCTCGACTAACAGCAGCCGTACTGTCTGAACAATTATCTGCGACAACCAATATCAAGTCGCCCTCTTTAACCTCTTTTCTTGCAGACATTATTGTCTTTGCAATACCTAACTCCTCATTATGTGCCGGAATTAGGACCACGCATGGCAGAGTATTGTCACTGTTGTTTACTTCAACCGAGTTACTGTTTCGAAGACCTAAAAATAGCTGTAAAGAAAGAAAGGCTGATACAAAAGCCACGATAAAGAAAATAATAGCTAGTAGAATCATTTATTCTTTTGCTCCAACCAGCACAGCTAGCTTTTCAGCTTCTGTCGTTATATTGTGTTCTTTCTTAACCGCTTCGAAAGCTCTTTTTCTTACTGCATCTAACTCACTTTGACTCAATTTGGTAAACGCTACTAATGCGTCTTCGAGTGAATTAACGGAACCAGGAAACACCAAAAATCCTGTAACCTTATCGACTACAAGCTCTGGTATACCTGCAATTGCCGTACTAATAACAGGCACACCTGTAGCCATAGCCTCCATAATAGCCACAGGTAAACCTTCGGCAAAACTAGGTAGCAGCATTGCGTCACTTTTACTAAGTAACTCTTTAATTTCGATGCTATCAACCCAACCCGTTATGGTTACATTCCGTTGTAGTTTGTGCTGCTTAATGAAAGACTCTATTTCTACTCGCATTTCGCCATCACCAGCTAAAGTAAGGTGAGCCTTAAAGCCAGCGTTAATAAAGCGAGAAAATGCCTCTAATAAGAGTAATTGCCCTTTTTGCTCGCATAAACGACCAATGCATAAAAAACGGTATTCATCTCCTTCTCTTCTCGAGTTTAGAGTTTGCTCATTAAAGAATTTATCCTCAAGACCACAGTGGACAATCCCTACTTTTTGCCAGTCTTCATAATCAGCCCAGCGGAAAAGCTGCGATTTACAATAATTAGTTATCGCTATTACTCTGCTCGCGTATTTTATCTTTTGGTTTAGGTTAAGTGTTAAAGGTTTGTCAAACTCTTCAGGTCCATGAACGGTAAAGCTGTAAGGTACGCCACTAATAATGCTTGTGTACATTGCTACTTCCGCCGGATTAGTACCAAAATGCGCGTGTATGTGATCTACGTCACTTTCTTTGCAGACTTTCGCAACGTTGCAACTTTCCACCAAATAAATTAGATGAATTAACAAGCTCTGCTTCGATGCAGAATGCATTTTGAATAACACCTTTAAAGCTTTAAGAAAGCTCTTTGGGTTTTCTTTGATTGCACTAAAAACGTGCTTTAATAATTCAAGTTTGGACTGTTTTAGCACGTAGTGCGTTTTTTCATACTCTGTGGAATCAACTTTGCTCATGTCGTTCGGATCATCAGAACGCATAGCAACCCTTAAAACTTCTATACCATTCTCCTCATGCGACATTATTTCGCGTCTAATGAAGGTATGACTTACTTTAGGGTACTGATTAATAAGATAAAGAATCTTCATTTAAGTAAAGTCCTTTTAACGACTTGGGCGACCTTCCTAAAATGACCACCCATAAATATTTTAAAAAGTTCAGAAATCCTGATATCGATCTGAGGGTAACCACTATACATAGTAGCTAATAGATGTGACTCTTCTGAGCGAGTTAATGGCTGAAGCTTATTCATCAATCGATTGAATGCAAAACGAATCTTGTCAGCAGGTTTACCTGTTATTCTCTCGCCTTCGTGGTTCTGAATTTGGATATAAGAACGAGTGTTTACATTCAAGATATCTCCGTATTGATTAGATAACCGCAACCAAGTATCCCAATCTTGTAGTGCTGGCATCTGTTCATCGAAGCCACCTACCGCTTTCAAGTAAGAAGTTTTAGTGAACACTTGGTTACCAACTACATTACCTTTTCTCAACTTCTGGTAAGTAGCTACTCCGGTGTCATAACAAGCTACAGGGCCACTTTTTCTATGCTCTACAACACTATCAAATAGCGCAGAGAATACATTTATATTTACTGTATACTCTTGCCATTTTTTAATAAATGTTTCTATTCGCCATGGTTCAAAGTAATCGTCGTCATCTAATCCAGATATGAATTCCCCTTTAGCCATTGAAATTGCTCTGTTACGACCGTAGCACGCTCCTTTTGACTTGCCGGTTGTATTGAGGATTGCGGTTAATATACCTTGCTCATGCATTTCCGTGAGGTATTCTTGACTGCCGTCTGTTGAGCCATCATCGGCAACGATAAGTTCGATTGGCGAATGGGTTTGATTCAAAACTGAATTAATCGCCCGCTCTAGAAGCTTTCTACGATTATAGGTGGTGATATACACAGTAACTAACAATCTAAATCCTTTTCAAATCAGTCTAACTAATAAATGCTTTATTGGCACAATGGTAACAGAAAAACGTAATTAAATTACAAGATACAAGAGTGGTAATCTTAAGAAATCATCTACTGAGAACCTTAGCGTTGAACTCCCCTTTCGCTTTTACTCTGCGCCTTGTAATTTATGAAGCAATAATTAAACCATTAAGCACCCAATAGGAGTGAAAGTACGCTTAAGAGCAGTTTGATTTAATAATCATTTAGAGCTTATGCAACATCTGGGCATAAAAAAAGCCGCTATACTAGCGGCTTTAATTTTTCTTTGAGAAAAAAATTGTTATTTACGATTTCTCTTTGAAGCAAACATCAACGTTAAAGACATTAGCATAAGTGTCAGTACGCCAGGGCCATTTACTGAAGCCACAAAATTAGAGTCAGATGTTGAAATGCTATACGATGACTGTGCATTTGCACCACTTTTATCTTGGTCGTTAATAAAGACAAGTTGACTGAACGTTCCTGTTAAAAACTTTCCGACTTCAACAGTGAAGGTCTCAAGCGTGTTAGGCACGGAGTAAGTGTTGTAGTCTTGAACACCGAAAGTCTGCGTACCCGCGAACTGAAAGTAGCGATTTTCGCCATTTTTGTAATCATCTACGCTATCAAAAACAACATCATTGTCAAAACCAAAGCCGTGTAACTCTCCTATTTGACTAGAAGAAAACGTAACCTGAAGAATAGTATCTGCAGTTATATTGTACACACCTTCAAATGCAACCCAGTTGTTACCGAACATTGATAATGTCTTGCCACCATTTTCGGCACTAACTGTACCAGAATCAAACTGGTTACCGTAATTTGCAAAAGTATCGCTAAAATCTAATTCTATAACCGCAGCGTTTGCTGTAAACGATAGAACGCTAAATATTGCTAAAACAAGCTTTTTCATTAATACAACCTTTACTAAACAAGCTAAAACTAACTAACTACTCACAACAAATACAAATAACGTGCCACATATTTAATTTAGGCATTTCATGTAGTTACAACATGAAAAACATAAGCTGTAAATATTCTTGACACTAATAAGCTTATTTTTGAACTAATTTGGCGTAGGTATTTACAAATTTGAGTACGTCTTTCTCGAATGAGGTTTTAACAGGATCCTTTCCAACATAGGAACCAGTAACAGCATAGGTTTCGAAACCATAAGTCTGAGCAAACTGCGTTGTCTTATTGTTGTAAGCATAAATGATTTGCTTCTTTTCGAACAAAGCTGCCAAAACCATAGCATGAAATCTTGTAGATACTACAACATCAGCTTGGGCAATGGCTTTAACTATGTCTTCTCCCACATTCTTTATAATGTTAACGCTTCCGTTTGTTTGCTTTATTAGAGATTCTATTTTATCTATCGGCTCTAAGTCGACTCGGTCTTCGAAGCTTAACAGTTTAACTGATTTACCCTGATCAATATATGACTGTGCTAATTGTGCGATTTCTCCAGCATAACTTTCTGCATCTATCAGGTTATTGTTGTCTTTACCGACCGAGGTTACAGAGATAGCAACAGAAGAGTCGCTTTCTTCCATAAAGCGCTCTTTATCAAACCCCATGACAATATCTGGCATTAGTTTCAAGTAACGAGTTTTTACCTTTTCTAGCATGTCAAATGAGACTTTATCTCTTACAAACCACTTATCAACCACGCTGCTAAGAGCGGATAATAATTCCAGGTATTCCTTTTCATCGTCATACGGCCCAAGGTTAGCACCTATTATAAAATTTCTTCCGCCTGTAATTTTGTTCCATTTAAACCATTCAATTTTTTGTCTAATAGCATCCTTTTGCTGCGGTGAAGCTCCCATCAGAACGCTACCGCCGATTACGGCAAAGTCGGCTTTGAGTTTCCACCTTAGCTTCATCAGACGCCCTGGTTTGATAAAGAATATTTCCTTATTGACAAAATTAGGCACCTCTCCGTGCCCTATGAAAAAATATCTTTTGTAATCAGTTTTATTGATAATCTCGGCAAACATCAGATCGTCGCCAAGGTTTTTGCAATTATATCCGTATATTATTAAGTCGTTTTTCATCTAAATTTTTCCAAGTTTACATTTTTCATATTTATAATGGTCACATGCGTAATAAAGCATTTTCGTACGAAGGTATTTGCCACAAATGCATAGTTCATATTCACCATTACAGCTATGAGCGCTTAATTACTCCAAACGACGCAGTGCGAATCAATTTCCTTATAAAGGCTTTTAAAAATACCTTAAAACCGCGCAGGGTTTTTATTTTAGGAATTGCTTCAAAGTACTTCTTCAGACCATTCTTAATAGATATTTCATACACTTGGTTACAGAAACGAACTAAATACGTATCGTGTGATAGCATCATTTCGTACTCTACATCACGTCGATAATTGAAGCGTGTGAATGAGGAGGAGAGATCAATATTACTTTTAAGCGCGATATAATGACTCCAAAAATGAAGTTTCAAATCACCTGATAAGTTGGCACCATGACTTCGTTTTACTGCCAAAGGGTCAGTAATGACGTACACACATCCGTGCTGTGAATACCTCAATATAAAATCAAAGTCCTCTGAGTGGTTAAGCCTGTTATTGAAACCACCAATTTTCACAGCTAACTCTCGATTAAATATTACAGTGGATGCTGTACCCACGAAGTTTCGTCTGATAAACGCCAGCTGAAAATCTTCTTTTGAGAAATTTGTTTGGGTGCACACATTGTAGTCTGTATACCCTGCTAACGCTCTACATGTGTCATTTTCATCGTCTAAATAATAGTCTGTGAAAATAAATGCTTCATGATTTTTAAGTTCATCGTATAGGGCCAATTGCTTTTCTATTTTAGTAGGCTTCCAAATGTCATCTACATCTAAAAAAGCAACAAGATCTCCTGAGCTTTTGAGAAGCCCCAAGTTCCTCGCAACAGAAACTCCAGAATTTTGCTGTCTAAAAACTCTTATAGGAACTGACGATGATTTGCTTATTGAAAAGGCGATATCAAAGCTTTTGTCTTTCGAACCATCATCAATAATTATTATCTCACTAACTTGGTGCGTCTGCTGAAGTATCGATTCAATCGCATCTCGAAGAAAACTTTCACCATTATAAACTGGGATTATGGCACTAACAGAGACGCTCATTTATATTCCACTCCTTAAAAAAAACACTATTTTCATACTCAATTTAAAGCTCCATAACCCACTTTGTCTAAGTTCAATTTTGTTGTTTAACAATTTTTGACTTTAAGTAAAGAGCTGCTGCTACTGCGACAACAGCTTGCGAGAATGCGAAAGAAATTACTGTAAAGTTCTCGTTTGTAAAACCTAGATTAGTTGCCCCAACGTACAGGATGCCTAGTACAACTGTTAAAATAAGCATTGGAACCAATAAGTTAACACAATAGGTCAATAAGCTTATTTTCAAGACTCTACTGATAATTATGGGTTGAAGTATTCCCCTTGATAGACCCAAACTTATAGCCATTGAATAAGCTGCGCCCATGATCCCAAAAAGACTTACAAAAGGGTAAATAATAGAAAGCAGTGTTACTATCTCTAAAATGCATAAAAGCATAATTGTTTTATTTTTATCTTTAGATATCAAAAATGATGTACAAGGGCCCTGAATCGTTGCAATACAAAAACCGACAGCTATCAGGTTAACAACTTCTGGAGTGAATTGCGGAACGTCGCCCAACCACAATGTTAAAAACCAGTCGCCAATGAAAACGATATTTAAAAAGATCAGGGCTGACAAGATTGTTGCGCAATTAATGCTTATTAAAAACTTTTTATTAACAGAATCATTGTCACCGATAGCGATACTGCTGAAATATGGTGTCAATATATAATTCAAAGAGACCGATATTTGCACGTAAATTTCCATCAACCGACCAGCTATTCTCAGTGGAACTATTGCTATTACACCTAAGATAAAACCACAGACGATAACCAATGCATTTTGTCGGACGTAATCGTTAACGCTAAGAAAAAAAAGTTTGTAACCTCTCGCAGCAACATAATTAAATGATGATATTGAGCATGTACTGAGATCTAGATCTTCAAAAAACCCTGATTTTACGGATATCAAAAAGAGTAGCAGTAGCTCTAATAGAGAAGTCAATGCAAAAATATATGCGACGATAACGACTGAAGAGTTGAATTGTAAAAAGCCAATTATTAATACACTTCGAAGAATGTTAATAAAAAGGCGTACGCTATTTAAACGGCCAACCTTAAAACTTCCAGTAAGGTAAGCATGAAATGCACCGGTTAGATAGAGAAAAAGAAAATTACAGCCCATGAGGAATAAAACTAGAGTAAACGCTTCTGTCCCCTGAAATTGAAGAGTTTCTTGACCACCTATTAACGCAACTGCGATAAGTACAGCGAGAAAAGCTGCAAAAATGAGGGCCATAGCAACGATAGCTGTCGAGAAGTAAGAGACATTTTTGCTATCGCCCTTTTTCAAGATAGGTACGAGTTTAGAGATTATAGAGCCGAGTCCAAACTCGAAAAGTTTAACATGAGCCAAAATAGCAAATAGAAGAGACCATGTTCCAAAATCAGCTTCGCCAAAATGCAATAACATTTCGCGAAATACCACCAGGCCAAGAAGAATTTGCGCCAAAATATTCACTATATTATATAATGCGCCTGTTACTAGAATCTTTAACATTTATACCTGCTTTTATATATCTGTGCTCTTGCGTCTAATTAAGATTTTTATAGCTCGGTTTAATCTTCGTAGCGCATAAACAACGCCTTGTGGAAATGACAAATTAACTCCCTTGATTTTTTATAGAGGAATTCACTACTTCGCCTGCTATTTAAAACTATTCAACTTCTAATGTACTAAGAAACTTTTCCTTTTATTAAGACCTGTAAAAATGCTGGAAAATAACTAATCAATGGCAATGTGATTGCAATCAGTAAAAACCAGAGAACTGGGATAAAGAAAAAGAAAGCTAAGTACTGCGGCGTTATCTCGTTACCAAAAACTAAAACCCATCCCCCCCACAACATCATGAACACAAGTTCATGCGTTAAATAAACAAGGAAAGTAGATGGAGCGAGCCATAGTAGCCATTTGAATTTTCTGAATTTCGTCAGTACGTACGATAAATCAATCAAAAACAAACTAAGCGTCAGCCGTTTAAATTCATTGTAGAGATAAAACTGAGATGCATTGGAGAATTCAATTAAAAATACAACTATAAGACCTAAGACATACAGCAAACGCAAAAAAAAGGAAATTTTCAAGTGCCCAATGCTGTAAGCGACTGTTAACCCTGTTATAAAAGCCACTAATATAGTTCCTCTAAAAACCAGTGGCTGAAATGAAATGGTTAGATGTACTATGACCGCTGCTACTAGTACTAGCCAAGAAAAGCGTTTTATTAACGCAGCTAGCGGGAAAGAAAGTAACACACAGACAAAAAGATCTCTTAGAAAAGCAAGAGAGCCGGCCGCGGGTTTGTTATTCAATGAATAATATACCATTTACGACCACTTCAAAGTAAGAGGACTCTATCACTAGGTTTGAAGCAGGAAGAGGCTTGCCTAAAGTATATAAAATTATAAGTGCAAAAAAAATAGTGACGGAGTTCCAAAATGCCATTGGTACAACTATGCTTTTGCACCTACTTACAATTACATTCAGCCAATCTCTTTTGATTATTGTAAAATAAATAAGAAAACCGCTTATACAACTGAGAGCAGTAACACTACTTCTACCAAAAATATCGTAGTAAAAAATTTTAATTGGTTCAAAAAAGCTTGGTATATGAGCATGCTCAAGCCACGGTGGAATATGGACTACGATCATGAAATAAATACACAAGATTCTGCAATACTGAATTTGTATTGAGGTTTCATTACTTAACATCGTTTTCTCTAACTGAATTAAATAACAGTGCTAACTTCAAGAATATCACTAACACTTATAGTAATCTTTGATAATGGAAAGCCACTATATTATTATTTTATGGAGCTCTTTTAATGATTAGCTTTTACGCCAAATTGTTAAAACATTCTAATTTTCTTTTAATTGGAGGAGAAGCCATCTTTATTTTGGGTTATAAGCGCAGATAGATAATATGCGTAGCTATCTTCGTTAGCCGAAGTAGAATTCTGCTTTACCCTCCAATTAAGTTTAAAAATTTTAGTTTCTAAAGCTATTTTCTTAAACTTTACTGGATCAAATTTTTGCTCAAAATTGTTCTGTAAAAAGTAAACATCAGGGTTATTTTTGACTATAGAGTCTACATCGTCTGATACTCTAGGAATATTTTCATAGGCGATATCAACTAAATAGTCCATTAAAAAATAGTCGACTAAACTATCATATTTACTGTAGTAGCGTTTAAACGCATCTGATAAGAACATGAACAAAGGGTGTGCTTTTTCAGCTCCAATACAAGAGATTGACCACCTACCATTAGACACAAAACGAGTCTGTGTACCGTGTTTTAAGGTAAAGAAGCGTGAGTTCAACTCGTTTTCTAGGTCAGAAGTGATAAAAATAGTAGCGTCTAACCATAAACCTCCATAGGTTTTAAGCAGTTCCACTCGCAACACATCAGAAAACTGCTGTATCGGTATAATACCTTCTTTAAATTTCTTTTCGATTACAGGGTGAATTTTCACGAAATCTCTGTAGTTATTTTTATCCACAAAAATAACTTTTCTTTCACAACAATTCATTTCAATTGATTTTAGACAGTCTAAACAAACATCCGGTAAATTATCTTTCCCGTCCCACCAAAAGTACCAAATAGCCGGACGTTCAACAATTTCATTTTGCTGCGAGTTACTATAGCTATCAAAATCGAAATCTAACGACGAAATTAGTTTATTTTTAATCGCCGTATGCTTTTTAACTTCCAATGCCGATTGCGCATTAGAATTTTTACTTACTCTATTACTAATAAATTGCCAGAAAAACACAGGGAGCCCAAAATGCTGTATTCTCTTTAAGATATTCCTAATCACTTTTCATTATCCGTTTCACAAATACACAAGACAAACTTGTTTAATTCTAACAGTTGTTATCTAAAAAATTACAACTTATTTATCCAATCAATATGGACTATTAATCTTTTTTTTGACGCGCTTCTCCAATATCGCACAAGTAGCACCCAAAAGTAGCCACAAATACCAACAGTAAGAAAGGTAAAATAAAATATTGTCCGAGTAACAAACAACCATGTATGAAGCTATTAGAGCCAAAAGCACACTGTTTCCTTTGGGGTCTTTCGCAAAGCTTTTTAAATGCTTAAGCAAAATTCCAACTAATAGCACAAGGTAAAAAAAGAGCCCCACGAATCCCATATCAAATGCTATCTGAACATATGCATTATGCGCGTCAAAACCATGGCTTTCTTCCATCGTGAAGAAATCTAAAAAGTAGTAAGCGAACGTATTATAACCGTGTCCAAAGAAAATCTTATTCTGTATGAACTCCCAAGAAGAGAGCCATACCACCTTTCTCCATGCATAAGAGTTTAGTTTTTCTCCACCGGAATCCGTCATTTGAGAGTCAGATGCTAAGTCCGCAATTCGGTCTTGGACGAACGGCAAAAACAATGCCAAAACACCGATGCAGCACATCAAGACAACATATTTCCTCTCATACAAGACACCGTATATAAAAAATATGGCGAAAAAAGCGACCCATGCGCTCCGCGTCTGCGTGGCAATTACGCAAATTGCACTTAAAGGTAAAAGTGCAATACATAACCGGATAAACCTTTTCGAGAAAAAGACCGTGTTTGACTTAATGCTATAGAATGACACAGCTGCAATAAGCACTAAGTAAAATGCATAAATATTTGGATGGCTAAAGGTACCGTGAAGCCTGAAACCATGCCTCGTTGTACTGGTTTCTGGGAAGACAAATTGAACAATGGATACCGCAAACGGTATGGAACTCGAGTAAATGATCAATTTTATTATCGATTCAAGATCTTCCTTGGACCGTACGAATGTGTAGGCTAAAGAAAAAATTGCAAAATAGGTAAGAACAGAAACGAACGAGCGAAATGAAGTTAGTGGTGTAGGTGAAATAACAATAGAAATTAACCCTACCACGAGGAAACCAGCCCAAAGTTTTATAACGCTTGCCGGTATAGAACCTCTGTTTTGCAGCAGTCCACCAAAAAAGAATACAATTACCGCAAGATTAAGCAGCGCACCGAAGCTTATACCGCCAAAATCCGTCATTTTTAATATAGGGTCAAGTGATGCTCTTGTAAGCAATAGCAAGTAGATGACGGGTGAAAATATGTAAAGTGGGCTTTTACGAATGATCATTAGTGAGCACTGTTTTTAATAGTTCCATAGCAGCGTTGATTAACAACTCCATCTTAGCGGGTGCAAAATACAAGTTATGCGAGCGGGATGCAAAATTATTTAGCAAGTTTCGAGCCGTAAGCAAGTTCTAAGCAGTTGAAGTGCTTCATTGTGGCAGTTTTTGTGTATTTTCAATGCACTTCATTTTTATTATCAGTATTATTAACTACAAGTACGTAAAATATAATAAAGCTTTGCACACTATTGAGGCATTTTTATTAAAGCAAGTTTTTATCAGATAAACGCGTTTTCTCGTATAAAAGGGCTACATGTATCCCTCGCATTTGTATGCGCGCTATTTGCCTTATATTTTTTGCTTGCACCAGTATTGGTTGCACAACAAAGCACAGTATTCACTGAACAAGTTTATTTAAGGATAAGCGCTGCTTACGGGCCTGAAGCTAGCGAAGACGTCGCTAAATGGCGACAACTGGTAACTGAGTTACAAAGCGAAGATCTAGACGAAAAGCTTTACGAAATAAACCGTTTTTTCAATCGTTTAGATTTTGTCGACGACCTTGTTCACTGGCAACAAAAAGATTATTGGGCAACGCCAATTGAATTTATTTCCACGGGTGCGGGCGATTGTGAAGATTACACTATAGCCAAATACTTCTCTTTAATTGAACTTGGTGTTCCTGAACAACAGTTGCGATTAATGTATGTAACCGCCTTAGAATTACGCCAACCCCACATGGTTTTGGCGTATTATGAAACCCCAACCTCTATTCCACTTGTTTTGGATAATATAAATAGGCGTATATTGCCTGCTAATAAAAGAAGAGATTTGTCACCCATTTATAGCTTTAACGGTAACGGCTTGTGGGCTGCAAAAGCTATGGGAACGGGCCGTAAGCTGAGGGGAAGCGGCCCGATGAAGATGTGGGACGATATGGTAGAGCGGCTTGACCGCGTTATGTACGGAGATAAAAAAGAATAATGAGACTATCTACCCAACTAAGTACAAGCTTACTCGTTTTTTTGATACTAGTTTTTGCTGGTTCTTTCATAATAAACGTTAAGTTAACCAGAGAATATGTAAACGAGCAGCTTGCCACCCACGCGCAAGATACCGCGACTTCGTTGGGGCTATCTATCACCCCATATTTAAGCGAAGACAACGGTATTGCGGTAGCCGAAACCATGGTAAACGCTATTTTCGATAGAGGGTTTTACCAATATATAACCATTACCGATATGGAAGGGAATTTGCTGATTGAAAGGCGTAACCCTAACACTATTGATACGGTGCCAGACTGGTTTACTAATATTGTGGAAGTTACACCACCGGTAGAAAAAACCGAATTAAATAACGGTTGGACGATGGCGGGTAAGCTTGCGGTTCAAAGTCACCCAGGGCTTGCCAATGAAACTTTGTGGGAAAGCGTAAAGCAAAGTGCGTTTATGTTTTTTGCAGCCTTTGTTTTTGCCTATATTGCCCTTCTCTTTATCATCACTGCCATTACAAAACCGCTTCGTATTGTGGTAAATAAAATTGAAGATATACAAAACCAAAAGTTCTCTCACATTAACTACAAGCCGTTTACGAAAGAACTTTCCTTTATAACTCAGGCGGTAAACAGGCTTTCTTCGTCTGTTGAAGTAATGTTTAAAGAGTTAACCCAGAAGGCCGAGCAGTTCAGAATTCAAGCTTTTGAAGACAGCCTTACTGGCGTACAAAATAGGAACGCTTTCACCCGCCATATGAATGCGTTACTTAGTAAAACCGCTACGTCGGATGAAGGCTATGTAATTTTAATACGTCTTGCACAACTAAACGCTATTAACATGACATTAGGCGCACAAGATGGTGATAAGTATGTTATTGGTGTAGCTGAAGAGCTCAAAAAGTTCTCTTCTAGTATTCAAGAAACATCATTTCTGTTTAGGGTATCTGGCGCTGATTTTGTATTGGTGACAGAGGCAATGACAAAAAAAGAGTGCGAAGCGCACCTGCAGGTACTTAATACCACTTTGTCTCACTACAACCCGCTTAAAGATGGAAGTAAAGCGGTATGGATAGGTGCAGCGCAATTCAATGACCAGCAATCTTTTTCTGAAATTATGGAAAATGCTGATAGCGCGCTAATGGCTGCCACAAAGCAACCCAACGGCTGGCAATTTGCTTCTGAGCTTTCTCATATTCACAGCAATACGGCGTGGAAAGAGCGTTTAAACCAAATATTGCAACAGCAGTATGCCGATATACTAATTCAACCTGTAATGAACGTTGACAAAAACACGCCCGCTTATTTCGAGGCGTTTGCACGATTTAAAGACAAAGATACTGGCAACCCGATACCAATGTCTCAATTAATTCCGGCGTCAGAGCGCTTGAACTTAATTCCTGAGGTAGATAAGTTGGTGGTAAGTTTAGTGCTTAATAAGCTAGCAAAAGACAAATGTAATGTTGCCATTAACATTGCGAACGCGTCGCTAGCCAACGCTTCATTTAGACAGTGGTTATTAGGTGTACTGAACCAAAATGAAGCGCTGTGCACTTATTTGATCTTTGAATTAGAAGATTCTGCCTTAATTCATCACAAAGACGATGCAATACTTTTCTGTAAATCGCTAGTTAATTTGGGTTGTAAGATAACCATTGAACATTTTGGAGACAATCTTGCATCATTAGCTGGGCTGAGGGCAATTCAGCCCCATTTTGTAAAAATTTCCGGCAAACTTACGAAAGATATTCACGCAGACCAAGACAGTCAGCTGTTTGTAAGTAGTTTATTGAGTATCGCTCGTGGGTTAAGTATTAGTATTATCGCGGAACTCGTTGAAAATGAAGCAGAGTCTGTCGCTTTAACCCGATTAGATGTTGTATACCAACAAGGTTTCTATTTTGCAAAACCGTCGTTATGGCAATATCAGTGAGCCTAAACGAATAGTCGTATGACAAAAACGAGACCTAACCCGTTTACTTGTTGTACAATAAAGTCATATGGCGTTAGCAAGAAGCTAACCCGACGTTTTTAATCTAAGGATAAGTTATGCGTAGTAACGTTTTTTTATCTGTGCTTTTAGGCGCGTTAATTGCTGTTTCGACTGTTTCTTTTGCGCAAGAA